>Ga0065165_1000067_pt1 | contig 170811 bp, 158 predicted proteins | sample AraplaMF_Cvi_mMF_FD_63813 | JGI IMG/M metagenome (GOLD analysis project Ga0065165, IMG submission 63813) | Arabidopsis root microbial communities from the University of North Carolina, USA - plate scrape MF_Cvi_mMF (version 2) (version 3) | ecosystem: Host-associated > Plants > Roots >...
CGAAGCTCTGGTCGATCTTGATGGTGTGGATCGGGAAGCGGTGCAGGTAGGACAGCGAGGAGTAGCCGGTGCCGAAGTCGTCGATGGCCACCGACACGCCCAGCTGGCACAGCTTGTTCAGCTGTTCGATCGCGTACTGCGGATTGCGGATGCAGATGTTCTCGGTGATCTCCACCTCGATCTGCGCCGGCGAAATGTTGTAGCGCGCCAGTGCGCCGCGCATCTTCTCGAAGAAATCGCCGCGGTCCAGGTACTGCGGCGACAGGTTCAGCGACAGGCGGATATGCTCGCCGCCGGCCGCGTTCCACATCAGCAGGTCGCGGCACAGGGCGCCGATCATCCAGTCCGAGATCGGCAGCATCAGGCCATTCTCTTCGGCGAACGGCAGGAATTCGCCGGCCGAGAGCAGGCCGCGCTGCGGATGGTTCCAGCGCATCAGGCCTTCGGCGCCGATGATGCGGCCGGTGGCCACGTCCACCTGCGGCTGGTAGTACATCTCCAGTTCGTTGTGCTCCAGCGCCTTGCGCAGCGACTGCTCCAGCGCGATCTTCTGGTGCGACATGTCCTGCATCGAGGAGTGGTAGAAGCTGTGGCCGTTCTTGCCCAGCGCCTTCACCTGGTACATGGCGATGTCCGCGTGGCGCAGCAGTTCCTCGATGCTCTCGCCGTCGCCCGGATAGATGGCGATGCCGATCGAGGCCGAGATGTGCACGATGTGGCCATCCAGGTCGAACGGCTTCTGCAGCACTTCCAGGAATTTGTCGGCAATCGCTTTCGCGTCGGCGCGGTCGCGCAGCTCCGGCAGCACGATGGTGAATTCGTCGCCGCCCTGGCGCGCCAGCGTGTCGCCCTTGCGCAGGCATTCCTTCAGGCGCAGCGCGGCCTGCTGCAGCAGCTCGTCGCCCTTGACGTGGCCCAGCGTATCGTTGACCAGCTTGAAGCGGTCCAGGTCAACGAACATCACCGCCAGTTCGGTCAGCTTGCGCTTGGCCTGGATCACCGCCAGGCCCAGGCGGTCCTTGAACAGCATGCGGTTCGGCAGGTCGGTCAGGATGTCGTGGTAGGCCTGGTAGGAGATCATCTCCTCGGCGCGCTTGCGGTCCGTGATGTCGCGCGCCACGCCGTAGGTGCCGAAGAATTCGTGCTTGGCCACCTGTTCGCCCGGCACGTGCATGCCGATCGCGTTCAGCGAGATCGTCATCAGCGTGTTGTTGAAGGTGCGCTCGGCGCCGGCGCCGCTGTTGCACTTCAGGCGCAGCTCGACGTTGCGCGAGGCGCGTTCGTCCACGCGGCGCTCGTTGAACACGTAGCGGGCGCGCTCCTGGTCTTCGTCGTGCACCAGGATCGAGTAGTGCTTGCCGATCAGTTCCTCGCGCGAGAAGCCCAGCAGCTGGTAGGCGCGGTCGTTGACGAAGGTGAAGCAGCCTTCATGGTTCAGGGTGTAGATGATGTCCGGCGACGAGTCCACCAGGTAGCGGTACATCTTCTCCGAATTTTCCAGGCGCTGGCCGATGCGGCGGTTTTCCACCGCCAGGCGGCGCTTCTGCAGCGCGTTATCGACCGTCTTCAGCAGCTCGGGCGGATTGTAGGGCTTGCGCAGGTAATCGTAGGCGCCGCGCTTGAGCGCGCCGATGGCCGCGTCGATGCCGGCTTCGCCGCTCATCACGATCACGTCCGCGTCGATTTCCTTGGCGTTGATGAAGTCCATGATCTCGTGGCCGCTCATGTCCGGCAGGCGCAGGTCGAGCAGCACGAGGTCGAATTGCAGGCGGTTCAGATGGGTCAGCGCTTCGCTGCCCGAGGACGCGGTCACCAGCTGGTAGTCGTGGCCGCGCAGCAGTTCGTACAGGGAGGTGAGCAGGCGCGGTTCGTCATCGACCAGCAGAAGACGCGGCTGGAACTCGGGCGCCGGCGGGACCAGCCCGTCGTCGGATGCCATGAGGTGGGCGTTCGGGTTCGTCGGGTTCATCATGGCCTTATGCGGAGTCCATCACGCGTGCCGGCACGGTAGCGATCTGGCTGGTGCTGCCACGGGCCGGCAGCAGGATTTCAAAAGTAGTACCCGTACTGCCACTGCGGCAGGTGATTTCGCCTCCCAGCTTCTTCACCAGGCTGTGGACGATGGACAAGCCTAGCCCGTGATGCTTGCCCTCTTTCTTGCTCTTCACCGCGGTAAACAGATTCGCCAGCACTTCGTGCGACAGGCCCGGGCCGCTGTCGGCCACGACCAGCTCCACGTACAGCTTGCGCTCGCGGTTCACCAGCCCGCGGTTGGAAATCTCGATGCGGCCGCCTTCCGGCATGGCTTCCACCGAGTTCTTGATCAGATTGACGAGGATCTGCTTCAGCAGGTCCGCATCGCCGTCGATTTCGTTCGGATCATCCAGCATGCGCAGGACGATCTGGATCGAGGCCGGCACGAAGTCGGTGGCGCGGAACAGGTGCAGCACCTCGTCCACCACGCGCCCGACATGGGTCACGCTGCTGGTATCGGTCGGCTGCAGGTCGGCCAGGCCGTGGATCAGCTGGCCCACGCGGTCGATTTCCTCGTTCAGGATCGACATTTCGGACACCACCGGCTCGCGCCGCGCCAGTTTCGCATCCAGCACCGACAGGTAGTTCTTGATGATGGACAGAGGGTTGTTCACCTCGTGCACCACGCGGCGCGACGCCTCGCGGTATTCCTCCGCCACGTGGGCGATCTGGCGCCGTGCGTGGCCGCGTTCGGAGATCGCGGTTTCCAGCGCGGCGGCAGCCTGGGTGCCGAAGGATTGCAGGAAGCGCTCGCGCTTCTGGTAGGACGGCAGCTGCCAGGTTGCCGCGCCGCCCACCAGCACGCCGAGGCAGCGCTGGCCGGTCACCAGCGGCAGGCAGACCATGGACTCGGTGCCGAGGATGCGGAACAGCTGCTCCTCGGCGATGGTCAGCGGCTGGGCGCCGCGCGTGACCAGCGCCAGGCGGCGCTCGGCCGCCACGTCGGCAATCAGGCCGCCCTTGTTCAGCGGGATGGCGAATTCGGCCAGGCGCTGCTGCGCTTCACCGGTGCCGAAGCCTTCCAGTGCATGGCCGGTCGGGTTTTCCAGCAGCAGCACGGTGGTGTCGAAGTCGAACAGGATGCGCGCCGAACGCGTCATCGCTTCCAGCATCGAGGCTTCGCCCTGCTGGCGCGCAAAGGTCTGGCCCATTTCCGAGACCAGCATCATGTTCCGCACTTCTTCCGACAGGCGCGCCTGCACCGGATCGGCCGGCGTGGGCGCCACGGCCGGCGGCGGCACGATATCGTCGGCGCCGGTGAGATCGATACCAAGATAGTCGGCCGATTTCAGCACCTGGCGCGCGGCAGCCTTGACGAAGGCGTCCAGCTGATGCGGATCGAGGCCGCACAGCGCGGCCGCGTCTTCCGCCGCGTGCGGATCGTCGCCGTGATAGCACAGGTGGTGCGCCAGGCGCACGATGCGGATCAGCGGATGCGCCGATTCCAGGCGCGCCACCGGCTCGTGGTGGTACAGCACGGAGTCGGCCAGGAAGGAATCCAGGTTCCAGCGCTCGATCAGCCAGGCGCCCGCTTCGGTGTGGGTGATTTCCAGCGTGCGCTGCTCGACCGCGCACAGGTCTTCATCGTCGCGCGCGGTGAAGTTGTACGAGTATTCCTTCGGCGCGGTGGACAGCAGCGCCAGGCGGCCGACGTTGTGCAGCAGGCCGGCCAGGTAGGCCTCTTCCACGTGCGGGTAATCCATGGCGCGGGCAATGTCGCGCGCGATCACGGCGGTGGTAAGGGAACCTTTCCAGAACGCGCGCAAATCGGTGCTGCCCGAGTGCGGGAAATTGCTGAAGGTCTGGAAAACGGATTCGGAGATGACCAGGGTCTTGATCATGTCGGTGCCAAGCGACACCAGGGCCTGCTCCAGGCCCACGTTGCGGCTGTGGCGCTGGTAGGCCGAGCTGTTGGCGACCGACAGGATCTTGGACGTCATGCCCGCGTCCTTGGCGATCAGCGCAGCCAGCTCCGGCATGCCGGCATCGTCGGCTTGCAGCAGCTCAATCAGCTTGATCAGGATCTGCGGCATGGCCGGCAGACGGGCGATCAGCAAGCGATTGCGGATGTCATGATCAGGTGGATGCATCTTGGCGCCAATGACGTAAAAAATCAGCGCCTACCATCTGGGGCGCCGTTTCAATTCCTTAAACAGCGGGTGTTTCCTTGTGCATTTCTCGCTTGCAATCTCCGATGCACATTAACATAAATATACTATAACTTAGCGGCAATACAAATTCCTGACGACACTTTGTTGCATTTATTAATGTTTTCGAAGGAGTATTGTTTAAAACAAAACAATGTTGCCTTTAATTCTTTATTGGGGCGTTAGCATGCGCTTCACGACGCGCGACGTCAACCATAATCCGAGCGCTGTTGCCGTAAAGCACAGTTGAGCGCAGGACAGTTTCAGCATCGAGTCGGACAGGGCCGGCGCAACCGTGCCGGCGATCACCGCCGCCAGCAGCGTCACGGCAAACGACTGGCAGGAAGCGACCGTGCCGCGGATGTGCGGGAACAGGTCGAGCGCCAGCAGCGTAGCGCCGGGCGCCACCACCGACATACCAAAAGTATAAAAGAAGATCGGCAGCGTGCTCCACGGCACGGCCGGCGGGAAGAACAGGTGGTACAGCACGTTGACCGTGGCCGCCGCCAGCAGGAAGCCGAAGCCGAAGCGGATCTGTTTGGCAAAGCTCCATTTGCCGGCAATGCGGTTGGCGGCCAGGGCGCCCAGGAAGATGCCGGACACGGCTGGCACGAACAGCCAGGCGAACTGGTCGGGGCCGAGGTGCAGCTGTCCCGGCAGCGCTACCGGGGCCGCGCTGATGTAGACGAACAGGCCGCAGAAATTCAGCGCCACCACGCCCGTCTTCAGGTGGAACAGCAGCGAGGACAGGATGGACTTGTAGCTTTGCCACAGGAAGCGCGGGTTGAAGGGCTGGCGCTTTTCCGGCGGCAGGGTTTCCGGCAGGCGCTGGTAGCAGACAATGAACAGGACGATGGTGTAGCCGACCAGGAACAGGAAGATGCTGCGCCAGTCCGAGTATTTGACGATGAAGCCGCCCAGCACCGGCGCCACGGCGGGCGCGATCGAGAAGATCATCGTGACCAGGGACAGCAGCCTGGCCGCGGCGGCGTCGGCATACAGGTCGCGGATGATGGCGCGCCCGACCACCACGCCGGCGCCGGCCGAGACGCCCTGCACCACGCGGAAGAACCACAGGTAGTGCACGCTGTGGGCGGAGGCGCAGCCGATGGTGCCGAGGCAGAAGGTGACCAGGCTGACCAGGATCACGTTGCGGCGGCCGAAGGCGTCGGACAGCGCGCCGTGCCACAGCACCATGCCGGCAAAGGCCAGCAGGTAGGCGGTCAGCGATTGCTGCACTTCCACCGGGGTGGCGTGCAGGCTGGTTTCGATATTCGGGAAGGCAGGCAGGTAGGCGTCGATGGCGAAAGGACCGATCATCGACAGGCCGGCCAGCACCACCGCCAGCGCCGGGGCGCCGAGCGGCTTGCGCTGCTTGTGCTGAGGTGAGGGAACCTCGGCGTCAGGGTCGGGCGGGACGCTGGCTGGCGGCTGCGGCAGCATCGTGCTCAGCCTCGGCCGCGATGGCCGCCGCGCGGGCCGCCGTTGCCGCCGAAGCCGTTGCCGCCACTGCCGCCGCCGGGGGCTGGCGGCGGGGCGCGCCGTACCTTGCCTGGCGCGGCCGGTGCGCTGGCGCTACGGCCGGGTTCGTGTCCGGATGCCGGCTCTGACCCTGGCGCGGCGCCGGCCTTGGCGCCGGCCCATGGATTGGCTGCCGCCGGGGCGGCAGGTGCGGCCGGGGCCTGCGCAGGCGCTGCGCTACGCTCGGGCTCGTGTCCGAATGTCGGATCTGACCCCACGGTGGCGGCGGGTTTGCGGTTGAAGCCGGCGACCATGTCGAAGCGGAACAGGCGGCATTCGAGGGCGCCGTTGAAGAACGGGGTCTTGCGCGCTTCTTTCAGACGCAGCAGCTTCGGCAAACCCAGGTCGGCCGTGAAGAAGAATGCGGTCCAGCCGGCAAAACGCTGCTTCAGCGTGCCCGAGAAGGCGCTGTAGAAACTCTTGGCCAGCTCGTCTTCTTCCAGCGAGGCGTCGCCGCGCACGCCGATCCGCTCGCCGTACGGGGGATTGGTCAGCAGGATGCCCGGCGCGGCCGTCGGCGCCTGCACCTGCTGCGCTTCGATCTGCTTCAGCGGTACCTCGAACAGCACGCCCGCACTCTTCAGGTTGTGGCGCGCCATGGCAATCATGTCGCCCGAAATGTCCGAGCCGAAAATCGTCGGCTCGGCCGGCAGCGGCTTGGGCTTGATGGCAGCCTTCATTTCCTGCCACGGGGCCGGATCGAAGTCGTAGAACTTTTCAAAGGCGAAGCTGCGCCGCGCGCCGGGCGGAATGCCCTGCACCATCTGCGCCGCTTCGCACAGGATGGTGCCGGAACCGCACATCGGGTCGAACAGCGGCACGCCCGGCTTCCAGCCCGATACGCGCAGCAGGCCGGCCGCCAGGTTCTCGCGCAGCGGCGCGTCGCCCGTCTCGGTGCGCCAGCCGCGCTTGAACAGCGCTTCGCCCGAGGTGTCCAGGTAGATGATGAACTGGCGCTGGTCGAGGAAGCCGACGATGCGCATGTCCGGCTCGCGCGTATCGACCGAGGGACGCTTGTTGTACATGTCGCGGAAGCGGTCGCACACGGCGTCCTTGATCTTCAGCGTGATGAATTCCAGCGACTTCAGCGGCGACTTGATGGCCGTCACATCGACGCGGATGGTGTGGTCAACGCCGAACCATTCCTCCCAGGCCTGCGCCAGCACCAGGTCGTAGATATCGTTCTCGTTGTCGTAGTGGCAGACGCCCATGCGCATCAGCACGCGCGACGCAATGCGCGAGTGCAGGTTGATGCGGTAGGCGTCGTACAGGTCGCCCGAGCAGTGCACACCGCCCGGTACCTGGTTGTGGACTTTCAGCGTCGGGCTGCCCTGGGCGATTTCGCCCAGTTCCTCAGCCAGCGCCGCTTCCATGCCGCGCGGGCATGGGCAGAAATAGGATGTCATGTGCTACCTTTCAGAATGGCTTGACGACCACGAGGATCACGATCGCCAGCAGCATCAGCACAGGCACTTCATTGAACCAGCGGTAAAACACGTGGCCGCGCTTGTTCACGCCACGTTCGAATTTCTTCAGCAGGGAACCGCAGGCGTGGTGATAACCGATCACCAGGATCACCAGCGCCAGCTTGGCATGCAGCCAGCCCGGCATTTTAAGCCCGGCCCCCATGTATTGCAGCCAGGTCAGCCACGCGCCGAACACCAGCGCCAGCACCGCCAGCATGGTGCTAAAGCGGTACAGCTTGCGGCCCATCGTCAGCAGGCGCTCGGTGGCCGGACCCGGCACTTCCATCGCCAGATTGACGAAGATGCGCGGCAGGTAGAACAGGCCGGAGAACCAGGAGACGATGAAGACGATGTGCAGCGCTTTTACCCAGAGCATGGAGTTCCTTTATTTTCGTACTTCGCCGTGGCCGAACACCACGTATTTCAGGGAGGTCAGGCCTTCCAGGCCGACCGGGCCGCGGGCGTGCAGCTTGTCGTTGGAGATGCCGATTTCCGCGCCCAGGCCGTATTCGAAGCCGTCGGCGAAACGCGTGGAGGCGTTTACCATCACCGACGAGGAATCCACCTCGCGCAGGAAGCGCATGGCGGCGCTGTAGTCTTCGGTGACGATCGCTTCCGTGTGCTTCGACGACCAGTTGTTGCAATGCTCGATGGCGGCGTCCAGCCCGTCCACCACGCGCACGGCGAGGATAGGCGCCAGGTATTCGGTGGCCCAGTCTTCCGGCGTGGCGTGCACCAGGTGCGGGTAGCCGGCAGCCTGCAGGATGGCGTGGGCTTCGTCGTCGGCGCGCAGTTCGACCTGCTGTGTGGCGTAGCGCGCGGCCAGCTGCGGCAGGATCTGCGCCGCGACGGGGCGCGCCACCAGCAGCGTTTCCATGGTGTTGCAGGTGCCGTAGCGGTGGCACTTGGCGTTGAAGCCGATCTCCAGCGCTTTCGCCAGGTCCGCCTTGGCGTCGATATAGACGTGGCAGATGCCGTCCAGATGCTTGATCATCGGCACCGTGGCTTCTTCCATCAGGCGCGCGATCAGGCCCTTGCCGCCGCGCGGCACGATCACGTCCACGAATTGCGGCATGGTGATCAGGGCGCCGACCGCGGCGCGGTCGGTGGTGTCGATCACCTGCACGCCGTCGGCCGGCAGGCCGGCCCCTTGCAGGCCTTCGGCCACCAGCCTCGCCAGGGCGCGGTTGCAGTGGATGGCTTCCGAGCCGCCGCGCAGGATGGTGGCGTTGCCGCTCTTGATGCACAGACCGGCCGCGTCCACCGTGACGTTGGGACGGGCTTCGTAAATGATGCCGATCACGCCCAGCGGCACGCGCATCTGGCCCACCTGGATGCCGCTGGGACGGAATTTCATGTTCGAGATTTCGCCGATCGGGTCCGGCAGCGCGACGATCTGGCGCAGGCCTTCGACCATGGTGGCAATCGCCTTCTCGCTCAGCGCCAGGCGGTCCAGCATGGCCGGCGCCAGGCCGCCGGCGCGGGCGGCGTCCAGGTCCTGCTGGTTGGCCGCGCGCAGGGCCGGCGCTGCGCGCTCGATGGCGGCGGCAATCAGTTCCAGGGCGCGGTTGCGCTGCGCGCTGTCGGCGCGCGCCATGGCGCGCGAGGCGGCCCGGGCGCGCTGGCCGATGTCTTGCATATACTGCTTGATGTCCATACTCATCCTCTTGCGACTTTCAGTGCCAGCTGCAGCATGGCGTCCCAGGCGTCGCCCGCGAAGGATTTCGCGCGCAGGCCCTTGACCATCTTGTCCACTTGCGCGGCCTGCTGCATGGCCGCTTCCAGCGTGGCGAGCGGGACGCGGCGCAGGGCCGGTTCCATCATGCGCTCGCGCGGGCCCCAGATGCGGTATTCCTTCAGCAGGGCCGGCAGCGGACGGCCCTGGGCCATCGCTGCCTTTAATTTTAGCAGTGTGCGGATCTCCTCCGACACGGCCCACAGCACCAGCGGCAGGGCTTCGCCCTCGCCTTTCAGGCCTTCCAGCATGCGGATCAGGCGCGCCGGGTCGCCCGCCAGCATGGCCTCGCTCAGCTTGAACACGTCGTAGCGGGCCACGTTCAGCACCGCATCCTGCACCTGTTCCTGGCTCAGCTTGCCCGGCTCGTGCAGCAGGCCCAGTTTCTGGATTTCCTGGTGCGCGGCCAGCAGATTGCCTTCCACCCGGTCGGCGATGAAGTCCAGGCTGGCGCGCTCGGCGCTCTGGCCCTGCGCCGCCAGGCGGTTGGCGATCCAGCCCGGCAGCGCATGGCGCTCGATGCTCGGGATGTCGATGTACACGGCGCTTTGCTGCAGCGCCGCCACCCAGGCCGCCTTCTGGGTCTGCCAGTCCAGCTTGGGCAGGGTGATCAGGGTCAGGTTGTCCGGCCCCAGGTCTTTCACGTAGGCCTGCAGCGCCGCGCCGCCATCCTTGCCCGGCTTGCCGGACGGGATGCGCAGCTCGATCAGCTTCTTGTCGCCGAACAGGCTCATGGCCTGGTTGGCGGCCAGCAGCTCGCCCCACTTGAAGCTGCGCTCGACGGACAGCACCTCGCGCTCGGAATAGCCTTGCGCGCGGGCCGCCTTGCGGATCTTGTCGGCCGCCTCCAGCGCCAGCAGGTGCTCGTCGCTGGTGATGACGTACAGGGGCGCCAGCGTCTTGGCGACGTGGCCGTCCAGGGCTTCGGCGCGCAGCTGCATCGGCGCCTTACTGCACCATGGGCGCGGCGCCCACGGGTGCGGGTGGCAGTTCCGGCACGGCCGGCGCCGGGGCGCCCGGCTTGATGGCGGCCATGCGGCGCATCATCTGCTGCACCAGGTCGTTCTGCATGTCGCGGTACAGCAGCGCTTCTTCCTGCTCTTTCGCCAGCACCTGGGTTTCGTTGAAGTCGATCGGACGGGACAGGCTGATCGGCGTGGCGGCCAGCAGCTCCTTGCCGCTCCGGTCCACCACCTTGAACACGATGTTGTAGCTGAGCAGGTACTGGCGCACGCGGCCATTGCTGTTCAGCGACAGGATGGACTTGGTGCGCGTTTTCTCGGGATCGGTAATGACCTCGATGGTGGCCTCGGCTTCCTTGGCGTCGCGCGCCACGGCGGTGTGGCCGTTGGCGCGGATGTTGCGCTTCAGGTCGATCGCCAGCGGCGACGACTCCGGCAGGCCCACGTACATCGAGGCAAACGGCAGCGTGTAGTTGCCGCCTTCGCCGCGCAGGTGGAAGCCGCAGGCGCTCAGCGCGCCCGCCACCGCCAGCGCCAGCGTGGCGCCGCGCAGGAATTTCAGAGTCGTCTTCGCCATATCGATCACACCACGATGTTAACCAGCTTGCCCGGCACGACGATGATTTTCTTCGGCGTCCCTTCGATGAACTTCTGCACGCTTTCCTCGGCCAGCGCGGCCGCTTCGATGGCGGCCTTGTCGGCCGCCTTCGGCACCTTCACGGCGCCGCGCAGCTTGCCGTTCACCTGGATCATCAGCTCGATCTCGGACTGTTCCAGCGCGGCCGGATCGACCTGCGGCCAGGCCGCGTCCAGGATGTCGCCGGCGTAGCCCATTTCCTGCCACAGCACGTGGGTGATGTGCGGCGCCACCGGATTCAGCAGGCGCAGGAAGATGGCATAGCCTTCGGACAGCACGGCCGCCTCCACGCCCTTTGCCGATTCCAGCGTGTTCAGCATCTTCATGCAGGCCGAGACCACGGTGTTGTACTGGATGCGCTTGATGTCGTAGTCGGCCTGCTGCAGGATCTTGTGCAGCTCGCGGCGCAGGGTCTTGCCTTCGTCGGTCGAGGCGGCGGCAGTCAGCGGCGAGCCGGCGGCCTTGATCGCGTCGCCATGGTTCACGCCGAAGCTCCACACGCGCTTCAGGTAGCGGTTGGCGCCCTCCACGCCGGAGCCGGACCATTCCAGCGTCTGCTCAGGCGGCGAGGCGAACATGGTGAACAGGCGGGCGGTGTCGGCGCCGTACTGCTCGATCTGCGCCTGCGGGTCGATGCCGTTGTTCTTCGACTTGGACATCTTCTCGGTGCCGCCCAGTTCCACCGGCTGGCCGTCGGCCTTCAGCAGCGCCGACACGGGACGGCCGCGGTCATCGGTGGTCAGTTCCACGTCGTCCGGGTTGTACCAGGTCTTCTTGCCGGCCGCGTCTTCGCGGTAGTAGGTTTCGTTCAGCACCATGCCCTGGGTCAGCAGGTTGACGAACGGCTCGTCGAACTTGACCAGGCCGAAGTCGCGCATCACCTTGGTCCAGAAACGGGCGTACAGCAGGTGCAGCACGGCGTGCTCGATGCCGCCGATGTACTGGTCCATCGGCATCCAGTAATCGTTGCGCCGGTCGATCATCGCGTCGTTCGAACCCGGCGAGGTATACCGCATGTAGTACCAGCACGAATCGACGAAGGTATCCATGGTGTCGGTCTCGCGGCGCGCCGGCTTGCCGCATTGCGGACAGTCGCACTTGAGGAAGGCTTCATGCTTGTTCAGCGGGTTGCCGGTGCCATCGGGCACGCAGTCTTCCGGCAGCACCACCGGCAGGTCTTTTTCCGGCACCGGCACCGTGCCGCAGTCGGCGCAGTGGATCATCGGGATCGGCGTGCCCCAGTAGCGCTGGCGCGAGATGCCCCAGTCGCGCAGGCGGAAGGTGGTCTTCTTCTCGCCCAGGCCTTTTTCCGCCAGGTCGGCGGCGACCGCGTCCAGCGCTTCGCTGTAGCGCAGGCCGTCGTACTTGCCGGAGTTGGTGACCACCGAGATGCTCTTGTCGCCATACCATTCCTGCCAGGCTTGGTCGGAGTAGGTCTGGCCTTCGGCGGCGATGACCTGCTTGATCGGCAGATGGTATTTTTTCGCGAAGGCGAAATCGCGCTCGTCGTGCGCCGGCACGCCCATCACGGCGCCGTCGCCGTAGGTCATCAGCACGTAGTTGCCGACCCAGACTTCGACTTGCGCGCCGCTGAGCGGATGGGTGACGAACAGGCCGGTCGGCATGCCCTTCTTCTCCATCGTCGCCATGTCGGCTTCGATCACGGAGCCCATCTTGCACTCGGCGATGAAGGCTTGCAGTTCAGGATTGTTGTGCGCGGCGTGGGTGGCCAGCGGGTGCTCGGCCGCCACGGCGCAGAAGGTCACGCCCATGATGGTGTCGGGACGGGTGGTGAACACATACATCCTGCCGTCGCCGATCGGCGCGCCGTCGGCGCCCTTGATCTGGTGCGGGAAGGCAAAGCGCACGCCGGTGCTCTTGCCGATCCAGTTCGACTGCATGATGCGCACGCGCTCGGGCCAGCCCGGCAGCTTGTGGTCCACGTAGTCCAGCAGTTCTTCGGCGTAGTCGGTGATGCGCACGTAGTACATCGGGATTTCGCGCTTTTCGATCAGCGCGCCGGAACGCCAGCCGCGGCCATCGACCACCTGCTCGTTGGCCAGCACGGTCTGGTCGATCGGGTCCCAGTTCACGGTGCCGGTCTTCAGGTAGATGATGCCTTTTTCCAGCATCTTCAGGAACATCCACTGGTTCCACTTGTAGTATTCCGGCTTGCAGGCGGCCATTTCGCGCGACCAGTCGATGGCCAGGCCCATGGACTCCATCTGCTCCTTCATGTGGGCGATATTGGAGTAGGTCCATTGCGCCGGCGGCACCTTGTTGGCCATTGCGGCGTTTTCGGCCGGCATGCCGAAGGCGTCCCAGCCCATCGGCATCAGCACGTTGTAGCCGTTCATGCGCAGGTAACGGTACATCACGTCATTGATCGTATAGTTGCGCACGTGACCCATGTGCAGCTTACCGGATGGGTAAGGCAGCATCGAGCAGGCGTAATACTTGCCTTTTGGGAAACGCGGGTCGTTTTCGACGGCTTTGTAGGCGTCGATCGCCTTCCAGTGGGCTTGGGCGGCTTTTTCGACTTCTGCGGGACTATATTTTTCTTGCATGATGGAGCGCACAATGAGTGATATGAACCGATCATTATACGCAATGCCTTGGTGCGCCGCGACATGATGCGCTATATGGAATATCCGCCGTGCCCGGCGCTGGCGGGGCATGTGGCCTGCTTCTGGACGGCTTCAGTGCAGCCGCCGCCCGCCGCTGCTGCCGCCCGGACACAGGGCCGGGCGCCGCCTGCCGCTGCGCCGGTCAATGCGCAGGCGGCGGTTTCGCACCGCGTACTGCCCGATAACTGCATCGATATCCTGTGGCAGGACAGCGGCGCGGCCTTTGCGGTCGGCATGATGAGCCGCTTTATCGATGTGCCTGCTTCCGGGCCGCTGCGCACGGTGGCGGTGCGCTTTTTGCCGGGCGCGGCGCCGCCGTTCCTGCGCGAGCGGGGAGCGGGTAGGCAAGACAGGCACGGCGTTTCGGGCGCGCCGCTGGCATCGCTGGCGGATACGCGGGCCGATCTCGATCTGCTGTGGGCGCGCTCCGATGCGGACCGCCTGGGCGATGCGCTGTGGTCGCACGATCTGGATGACCTTGCCCGCGTGGCGCTTGTCGAAGCCGCCATGCTGGGGCGGCTGGCCGGTGTCTTTCCAGCCGCCCGTAGCGCTGCTGCTCTGGTCCGGCACGCCGTCGCCGCCATCGAATCCACCGGCGGCGGACTGCAGATTGAACAGCTGGCCAGCAGCTTCGGTGTCTCGCGCCAACACTTGTCTGCGCAATTCCGCGAGCAGGTGGGCTTGTCGCCCAAGCTTTTTGCCCGGGTCACGCGCTTTCGCCGGGCCATGTCCGCCGCCAGCCAAGCGGCGACCGCTCGCGCGACGGGGACTGCAGGGGCCGCCGGAATGGCCAGGGATCGCGAACCCGATTGGGCCGGCCTGGCCCTTTCGTGCGGCTATTTCGACCAGTCGCACCTGATCCACGACTTCCACGACTTTGCCGGCGCCTCCCCTGATGCCTGGCTGTCCACACGCTGAGCCTGGCAAGGGGCGCGCAGAGCGTATCGCGGGTGCCCTATGCCCTCCCGGCGCTGTATGGCAAAACCTCTCTTTTGGTCCTCTCTTTTCTGCTCTTTTCCTCTCTTTCTCACTCTTTTTCACTTTTTTGGAACTCCTCGCGCCGCTCCCGGTCAAAAGAGCAGAAAAGAGTAGAAAAGAGTGAAAAAGAGAGGAGGAAAAGAGCATGTTTGCCATACAAGCCCTGGCGATACCACCGTCCACGGTGCGCGACTTGCTGAACTTCGCCGCCGGGCGCGGCGCCCTTGATGCGGCCGGCGACATCGCTGACCAGGCCATCCGCGAGTGGCTCGCCCGCGCCGGGGAGACGCCGCCCCCAGATCGCGGGCCTGCCCGCGGCTACCACTGGAAATCCCTGTTCCTGCCCGAAGGCACGCAGCTGCGCGTCTGGAGCCGTGAAGACGGCTCGCGCTACGCCGAAGTCATAGGCGACCAGATCCTGCACGCCGGTTTTCCGGTCACGCCGAATCAATTCGTCCGCATGCAAAAAGGCATCCCGCGCAATGCGTGGACAGAGATATCCCTGCTGCTACCCGGCGAAACCGCATGGAAAGCCGCCCACGTCCGCCGCAGCGAGCAACGCCGTACCGAGCGGGCGCTGCTCAATCCGCGGCCGCCTCAACGTCCGCCAGATCCTGCCGCGACCACCTCACCGTCGCCCAGCTCACAGCCGCCAGCCAAGCCCGAGGCGCAAGCGGCAGCCAACCCAGCGCCAGCGCTTTATGCCAGCCGTCCCGCGCCGGAGCAGGCGCTGCGCATGCCGCGCATCCCGCCCAACGCCAGCCAGGCAAAGACTCACGCCGCGCACGCCGCAGTCACCGGTCACGGCCACTGGTGGCCCGGCGCGCCCGAACGCCGCACCTTCGCCCGCCGCGCGGAAGACGCCTTTCTCGACTAAGCCCCCCCCAGCCGGCTGCCGTTTCCATTTTTCCAATCGCCAGCACGCCAGGCATGGCAAGATGCCGATCATCCGACAACAACCAAGGAGCAAAGCATATGATCAAGGGCCTGCGCACTGTCCTCTACCCCACCCCCGACCTGCAAGCCGGCAAGGCCTGGTATGCCAAGGTATTCCAGAAAGAGCCCTACTTCGACCAGCCCTTCTACGTGGGCTTCGAAATCGGCGGCTTCGAACTCGGCCTGCTGCCGGATGGCGCGCCAGGCAAAACCGGCACCCAGGCCTACTGGGGCGTGGAAAACATTGAAGAAGAAGTGCAGCGTATCGCCGCGCTGGGAGCGAGCACTCACTCGCCAATCCAGGACGTGGGCGACGGCATCAAGGTCGCGGAACTGGCCGACCCGTTCGGCAACGTGCTGGGCCTGATCCAGAACCCGCATTTCGACCCGTCGAAAGTAGGCTGAGCACAGGTCGCAGCAGTCCGGCGCAGCCGCGGGGCGCGACGGCAGGCCAGGGGCGCATATGGTACTATCCGCCCCTTCCCCTTCTGAAAGCCGGCACCCCATGCGCAAGCGCGACAACAAGTCCATCCTGATCAAAACGCCAGACCAGGTCGAATCCGCGCGCGTGGCCGGCCAGCTGGCAGCCGATGTGCTGACCATGATTGCGCCTTACGTGAAACCGGGCGTCAGCACCGAGGAGCTGGACCAGATCTGCTACGACTACATCACCCAGGTACAGCAGGTGATCCCGGCCAACGTCGGCTATGCCGGCTTCACGAAAACCATCTGCACCTCGGTCAACGAAGTGATCTGCCACGGCATCCCCAGCCCGAAGAAGGTCCTGAAGGATGGCGACATCATCAATATCGATGTGGCGGTGATCAAGGATGGCTGGTTCGGCGATACCAGCCGCATGTACTACGTGGGCAATCCGTCGAAGGCGGCGAAAAAGCTGGTGGATGTGACTTATGAGGCGATGTGGGCCGGCATCCGCGCCGTGAAGCCGGGCGCCACGCTGGGCGATGTGGGACACGCGATCCAGAAGGTGGCCGAAGGCGCTGGCTTCAGCGTGGTGCGCGACTACTGCGGACACGGCATCGGCATGGTCTATCACGAAGATCCGCAGGTGCTGCACTATGGCCGTCCGGGACAGGGCATGGAGCTGAAGCCGGGCATGGTGTTCACGATCGAGCCGATGATCAACGCCGGCAAACACCAGTCGCGCGCCCTGCCTGACGGCTGGACCGTGGTGACGGCCGACCGCTCGTGGTCGGCGCAGTGGGAGCATATGGTGACCGTGACCGAAACCGGCTTCGATGTGCTGACGCTGGCGCCGGGGGAGAAAACCTAAACCCTGGGTCAGACCCGCGGGGTCTGACCCGTGAGCCCCCCCCCCCTCCGCCGCAGCCGCAGCCGCGGGTCAGACCCCGTGGGTCTGACCCTGGGTTTAGGGTTTAGGGTTCAGGGTTCAGGACTCAACGCAACGTCAGCTTCAGCCCCGGCTTCTCCCCATAATCCTCATACCGCTCATTAATCCCCCCCACGCAATACTCAATCTCCTCCAGCAAATCCGGCAGCGCCGCGCGCAATGCCGCCGCATCGCTCACCACTATCTCCAGCACCTCATCCGGCTTGAGCCGAAAGCGCGTCATGTTCTCCTCATCGCGCAGATAAGACAAACAATCCACCCAGGCGTCGATACTGTTCGAATACGAATCCGGAAAACCGAAAGCCGCACGGCTGGCGGCATGAAAATCAGCGGCGCTCGCGATTGCGGCGCCGTTCAGGGTGGCGGTAGCCATGATTACTTGTCCTTCCTGGGGTCGGTGACGAAGCCGATCTTCGTCAGGCCATGCGTCTGTGCCGCGGCCATTACCTGCGCCACCACTTCGTAGCGCGTATCCTTATCGGCGCGCAGCTGCAGCTCGGGCTGCGGCTGGCGCGCGGCGGCAGCCAGCAGGCGCTCATCCAGCTCGCCCGGCCTGAGCGCCTCGTTATTCCAGAACACCGTGCCGGTGGCGTCGATCGCCACCTTCAGCGTGTCCGGCTGTTCCTGCGACGCGGCCGCCTGCGCCTTCGGCAAATCCAGCTTCACGGCATTGGTGAACATGGGCGCGCTGATGATGAAGATCACCAGCAGGCACAGCATCACATCGACCATTGGCGTGACGTTGATATCCGCCATGGACTCCTTCTGCCGGTGATGGTTGAAGGCGCCGAAAGCCATGTTCAGACTCCGGCGCCGTCGCGCGTCAGATACGCATGCAGGTCATGCGCAAACGCATCCAGCTCGCTCAGGGTCAGGCGGTTGATACGGTTAAAACCGTTATACGCCAGCACCGCAGGCACCGCCACCAGCAGGCCGATGCCGGTCATGATCAGCGCCTCGCCCACCGGGCCGGCCACCTTGTCGATCTGCACCGTGCCGGCCGACGACACTGCCGCCAGCGCATGGTAAATGCCCCACACCGTGCCCATCAGGCCGACGAAAGGCGCGGTCGAGGCAATCGACGCCAGCAGCGTCAGCCCGCTTTCCAGGCGCTGCGTGGAATGGTGGATGGCGTCGCGCAGCACGCGCGTCAGTTGCTCGCCCTTGCCCATCTCGCCGGCCAGCGAAGCGCGGCCGATGACCTGCACGCCGGCAGCGCCGGCTTCCGCCAGCGCCGCGTAAATGCCCTCCGGATCGCCGCTGCTGACCGAAGCCACGCCGTCCTGCAGCGTGGGCGCATCCCAGAACGCCTGCACCACGCGCTTGCTGCGCCGCACGCGCCACGCCATCCAGCCCTTGGCCAGGATGAAGTACCAGCTCACCAGCGACATGATCAGCAGCAGATAGGCCACGGCATGGCCGACGGCATCCGTGCGTTCCCAGAAGCTGGCGAAGCTGAAGTGTTCCATCCGCCGCTCAGCCGTTCAGGCCCAGCACGTCGTACATGTCGAACAGGCCGGTCTGCTTGTCGGCCAGGAAGCGCGCTGCGCGCAGCGAGCCGTTGGCATAGGTCACGCGCGAGGAAGACTTGTGGCTGATCTCGATGCGCTCGCCGTCGCCGGCAAACAGCACGGTGTGGTCGCCCACGATATCGCCGCCGCGCACGGTGGCAAAGCCGATCGAGGACGGATCGCGTTCGCCGGTCACGCCTTCGCGCGCATACACGGCGCAGTCCTTCAGGTCGCGCCCCAGCGCGCCGGCAATCACCTCGCCCATCTTCAGCGCGGTGCCGGACGGCGCATCCACCTTGTGCCGGTGGTGCGCTTCGATAATCTCGATGTCGTAGCCCAGGTTCAGGCTTTTCGCCGCGAACTCCAGCAGCTTCAGGGTCACGTTCACGCCCACGCTCATGTTCGGCGCGAACACGATGGCCGTCTTCTCGGCCGCCTTGCGGATGGCTTGCTTGCCCGCTTCATCGAAGCCGGTGGTGCCGATGATCATCTTGACGCCATGCTCGGCGCAGTAGGCCAGGTGCTCCAGCGTGCCTTCCGGACGCGTGAAGTCGATCAGGAACTGCGCGTTTTTCAGGCCCTCGGCCAGTTCGGCCGCCACCGCCACGCCGGCCGGCTTGCCGGTAAACGCTGCGGCATCGCTGCCGATATTCTCGCCGCCGGCGCGGTCCAGCGCACCCGCCAGCTGGCAGTCCGGCGCGGCCTGCACGGCTTCCACCAGCATGCGGCCCATGCGGCCGCCGGCGCCGGCGATTGCGATATTCAGAGTGCTCATGCTCGTCCTTATTTTGCGGTGCCCGAATCCTGGCCGGCCGGCAGCGGCGCGCGCTTGGCCGGTGCCGCATTCTCCTGCTCCGCCTTTTCCGCTTTCTGGAAGGCCTTGATCGGACCGGCAATGCGGGCAATGTATTCCTGCTCGGTCGGCAGGTTGCCGCCCTCGAAGCGCTCCACCTTGCCGTCCTTGTCGAAGTACACCACCACCGCGCTGGTGGTCAGCTCGCCGTTGCCCTTGGCCAGGCGGAACGGGTAGTCCCAGCGGCTGTCATGGAAGGCGTCGGCCATCAGCGGCGTGCCAAGCAGGAACTTGACCTGGTCCTTGGTCATGCCCGGCTTCAGCTGGGCCATCATTTCCTGCGACACGAAGTTGCCCTGCTGGATGTCCGGACGGTAAGGCGAGAAGAACCACATGAACTTCTGCAGCTGGGTGCGGGTCGTGGTCTGGGCGCCCTCGGAGGCCACCACCGGCGCGGTCGGCGCCGCCGGTTTGCTGGCGCAGCCGGCCAGCAGCACGGCAAGCAGCGGGGCCGCCAGCAGCGGGGTCGAGCGTTTCATATGGTGCAACAAAATAGACGGCAGAGCCGGGGTGACGCGCATAAATGACCTCAAATCCAATTGAGCAGAAGGTGCCAAAACGCTATATCATAAAGCACTCCAGCCACATACGATACCAAACATGAGTAACAGCCCCACCGATCTGAAGGCGTCCGGCCTGAAAGCCACTCTGCCGCGCCTGAAGATTCTCGACATTTTTCAGAGCAGCCCGGTACGTCACCTGACGGCCGAAGACGTGTACAAGCAGCTGCTGGCCGAGAATATGGACGTGGGCCTGGCCACCGTTTATCGCGTGCTGACGCAGTTTGAACAGGCCGGCCTGCTGAACCGCAACCACTTTGAGAGCGGCAAGGCGATCTTTGAATTGAACCAGGGCTCGCACCACGACCACCTGGTGTGCCTGGATTGCGGCCGCGTGGAGGAGTTCGTGGACGAGGAAATCGAGAAGCGCCAGCAGGCGATTGCGGCCGAGCGCGGCTTCAAGATCGCGGAACATGCGCTGGCGCTGTATGGCAGCTGCACCAAGGTTAACTGCCCGCATAAGCATTAAAACCGAAACCCTGGGTCAGACCCACGGGGTCTGACCCTCGGCCCGCGGCCGCTGCTTAGTCACGGGTCAGACCCCTTGGGTCTGACCCAGAATTTAGGTTTCAGCTCAATGCTGGCTCAAAGCATTCGACAGCAACCGCGAAGTAATATCCACAATCGGAATCACCCGCTCATACGCCATCCGGGTCGGTCCGATCACCCCCAGCGTCCCGACGATCTTGCCATTCGCCTCATACGGCGCAGTGACCACGCTCATCTCGTCCATCGGCACCAGGTTGGATTCGCCGCCGATAAAAATCTGCACCCCCGACGCCTTGGACGACACGTCCAGCAACTGGATCAGCCCCGTCTTCTGCTCGAACAGATCGAACATCTGCCGCAGCGAGGACATATTCGACGACAGATCGCTCACCGACAGCAGGTTACGCTCGCCCGCAATCACCATATCCTCCGACGATTCGGCCATGGCCGCGCTGCCCGCCTCCACCGCCGCCTGCATCAGGCGCCCCATATCGTCGCGCAGCTGGCGCACCTCGGACTGCAGCCGTCCGCGCACCGCGTCGAACGACAGGCCGGAATAGTGCTGGTTGATGAAATTGGCCGACTGCTGCAGCTGGGCCGGCGTGTAGTCCACATCCGTCAGCAGCATGCGGTTCTGCACATCGCCGCCCGGCGACACGATCACCAGCAGGATGCGCTTTTCGCCCAGGCGCAGGAATTCGATCTGGTGGAACACCGACTCGTGGCGCGGCGCCAGCACCACGCCCGCGAACTGGGTCAGCGACGACAGCATCTGCGCCGCATTCGCAATCAGCTTCTGCGGCGGCTGCGCCGACGGCCGCAGGCGCGCCTCGACGGCGCTCTCGTCGATGTGCTGCACGGTCAGCAGCGTATCGACAAAGATGCGGTAGCCGCGCGGCGTGGGAATCCGCCCGGCCGAGGTGTGCGGGCTGGCCACGTAGCCCAGCTCCTCCAGGTCGGCCATGATGTTGCGGATGGTCGCCGGCGACAGCTCCAGGCCCGAAATCTTGGACAGCGCGCGCGAGCCGACGGGCTGGCCGTCGGCGATATAGCGCTCGACCAGGGCTTTGAGCAGGGTTTGGGCACGGTTATCGAGATGCATAAGTCTTTGGGTAACGCTGATTCACCAGCTGTTCAATTCATCGCCTATTCTGCCAACTGTTCTTCCAGCCACGCAAGAAGTTCCTCGAAAGTGGAACAAATTGCGTCAGGCTGGATGCCGGCCGCCAGGTGCGCGTCGCTGCCGCTGCGGTTCAGCCACACGGCGCGCAGGCCGGCGCGCTGGGCGCCTTCCACGTCCAGTTTCAGGTCGTCGCCCACGTACACCGCTTCGTGCGGCTGCACGCCCAGCGCCTCGCAGGCGGCCAGGAAGATGGACGGATCGGGCTTGGCCCTGCCGAAGGCGCCGGCCGCCAGCGATACCTTGAAATGGTGGGCCAGGCCGATGACTTCAAGGTCGGCGTTGCCGTTGCTGATGGTCCCCAGCAGGATCTGGTGCTGCAGCTTGAGCAAGCCGGGCAGCACATCGTCGTAAGGCGTGACCGCGTTGCGTGCGGCAATGAAGTGCTGCATCGCGCCATCGACGTGGCGGGCGTCTTCCCCGGCGTGGGCGAAGGCCGCTTCCAGGCCGGCGCGGCGCAGCGCGCCCAGATCGACGTGCAGTTCCGGCCGCGCGGCAGCCAGCTCGTTGCGGTGCAGGCGCAGCTGCTCGATGGTGAAATGCCGGGTAACGCCGGGCGCGTGCTCGGCCAGCCAGGCATGCAGCGTCAGCTCCGCCTCGGCAATGACGGGCGCGATCGGCCACAGCGTATCGTCCAGATCGAAAAGAATGGCTTTCGGCTTCATGCCAGCATTGTCGCACGCCGCCATGGGCTGCGCGTGGTAGATTAGCGGCTGTTTTATTGCAATGGAGCTAAGTTGATGTCCGCCCTGCCACGGTTTTCCAAACACGCTGCTGCGCTGGCGGCAGTGGCGGCTGCCGCCGCGCTGGCCGGTTGCGCCTCCGCGCCGCAGGGTGCGTCGAGCGCCGCGCAGCATGCCGCCTCGGCGCCGACGCTGGCCGCCTACGTGGTGCTCGGCGAGCAGGGCGCGGCCGTGGTGCGCGTGCTGACCGAAGCGCCAGCCTGCCCCGCCCTGAGCGTCGATGGCCAGCCGCAGCCGATGACGGTGCGCGCCGCGCCGGCCACCATCGCCCAGCGCCCGACCGCCTCCGCCCCGGCCGACTCCCGGCCCAGCGCCTTTCCCGTGCTGGCCTGCGAAGCCGCCTTGCCGGCCGCAGCGCGCGCCGCCAGCGTGCAGGGCCAGGCGCTGCCGCTGCCGCGCGCCGCGCCGCAGCGCATCGTCGTCATCGGCGACACCGGCTGCCGCCTGAAGAAGGCCGACAACAAGTTCCAGGCCTGCAACGACCCGCAGGCCACGCCCTTTGCCGCCATTTCCGCCGCCGCTGCGCGCACACAGCCCGACCTGGTGATCCACGTCGGCGACTACCACTACCGCGAAAACCCTTGCCCGGAAGGCAATCAGGGCTGCGCCGGCTCGCCCTGGGGCTATGGCTGGGACACCTGGCGTGAAGACTTCTTCCGTCCCGCCGCGCCGCTGCTGGCGGCCGCGCCCTGGGTGGTGGTGCGCGGCAACCACGAAACCTGCGTGCGCGCCGGCCAGGGCTGGTGGCGCTTCCTCGACCCGCGTCCGCTGCTGCCCGGCCGCGACTGCGACGCCGCCGCCAACGACCTGCAGGGCGACTACAGCGATCCCTACGCCGTGCCGCTCGGCGCCGGCAGCCAGCTGCTGGTGCTGGACACGGCCGCCACCACCTGGCGCGGCCTGAAACCGGGCCAGGTGGGCTGGGAAAAATACCGCGACAACTACCGCAAGCTGGAGGCGCTGTCGCAGCAGGCGCAGTGGAGCCTCGGCCTGAACCACCAGCCGATGCTCGGCTTCGGCGCGGACATCGACAAGAACGGCCAGCGCTACCTGCAGCTGGGCGACGCCGGCCTGCAGCAAAGCTTCGGCTCGCTGAATCCGCTGCTGCTGCCGGCCGGCGTGCAGGCCATGCTGTCCGGCCACGTCCACCTGTGGCAGCAGGTCAGCTTCAGCAGCCCGCATCCGAGCCAGTTCGTGACCGGCTTCTCCGGCACCGAGGAAGACACCACGCCGCTGCCGGACGACGTAGCGCAGATCCAGCCCGCGCCGGGCGCAGTGATTGCCAGCTTCAGCAGCTGGGTCGGCGGTTTCGGCTTCATGACGCTGGAGCGCGGCGCCCGGCCCGGCGAGTGGCAGGCCATCGTGCACGACCGCGACGGCAGGGAAATGAACCGCTGCCGCCTCGCGGGCCGCAGTTCGCAATGCGCGAAGGCGCGCCTCCCCTAAACAAATGTTACAAGCCCAAAACGGACCGCGGCTTGCCAAATGCACTAAAATAGCTGCCGATTCCGCGCTGCGGTCCAGAAATTCGTATTGGAGAAATAATGAAGAGTAAGTATGTAGCTTTCGGCCTGGCGCTGCTGGGCGCCGCCGTTCTGACGGCCTGCGGCGGCGGCAGCGGCAATATCGCTCTGGGCGTGAGCGTGTCGGGCATCTCGAAGGATGGCCTGATTCTGTCGAACGGCAGCGACACGCTGAATATCCCGATCAATGGCGGCACTTACTACTTCCCGACCTTGCTCGAGACCGATGCGCATTTTGATATCCAGACCAAGAGCGTGCCGCCGAACGTCACTTGCCAGGTCTTCAACGGCACCGGCAGCATCAACTACTTCACCCAGCTGCAGGCCTCGGTCGTCTGCGGCAACGTGCCGTACAACCTGGGCGGCACCCTGACCGGCCTCACCTCGGGCGTGCTGGTGCTGGCCAACGGTTCGGCCACGGTATCCCTGCCGGCCGGCACCACCAACTGGTCCTTCCCGGTCAAGGTACCAAACGAACAGCCTTACGGCATTACCGTGCTGAGCAAGCCTGACAACCTGACCTGCACCATCGCCAACGCCAGCGGCTTCATGCCGGTTGCCGATGTCACCAACGTGGCCGTGACCTGCCGCTAAGCGCATCCCTTTTGGAGAAGAAAGTAATGAAAGCAAAGTATGTCGCAACGGCTGCAGCGGTAGCCGCGGCCCTCGCCTTGTCCGCCTGCGGCGGCAAGGCCAGCTTCCAGGTCAGCGGTACCGTGCTGACCACGGCCGGCACCCCGATCGCCAACAGCGGCCTGGTACTGGCCAACGGCAATGACACCGTCTCCGTGGCCCTGGGCCAGAGCAGCTTCGTCTTCCCGAACAGCATTTCCTACGGCACCGAGTACAACGTGACCATCAAGGAACAGCCGGCGCACATGACTTGCGCGGTGCTGAATCCGCATGGCGCCGCCGGCCAGACCACCAGCATCTCGGTTTCCGTGCAGTGCTCGCAGAACTCCTACACCGTGGGCGGCTCGGTCAGCAACCTGACCCTGGACGGCCTGGTGATCTTCAATGGCTCCTCGTCCGCACTGACGTCCATTCCCAAGGGTTCGACCACCTTCGTGTACAGCTCGGCAATTGCGGTTGGCACGCCATACGGCCTGACCATCTATGCCCAGCCGAAAGACACCACCACCGGCGCCACCCAGACCTGTACCCTGGTCAACGGCACCGGCATCATGGGCGATGCCGACCGCCGCGATGCCGTGATCACCTGCCAGTGATATTCACAAGAGGAATGACGGGGATTTCAAAAATAAATTGGAACAATATGCGGCAGCGCATCATAATTACACCTGTCTCCTCCACTTCTTTCTAAGAAATGGATTCAGCCCACCGCCTAGGTGGGCTTTTTTTTTTGGTTCATCGCGGATTAGCGGGATGACGCTTTACCGCGCGGCGCTTGCCGCGGCGCCCGTTTCCGCAGCCCTTCTTCTGACTGCCGCTGCCAGGCACGGTAGCCTGTGCAGCCTGCGGAAGGAAGAGCTGCTTCCACTGGTATCCCGCTTCGGAGGCAGGCGTTGCCCATGCCGGGGCGGCCGGGTGCACGGATGGGGTAGAGAGTTCGCATGATGGGGTCTCTAAAATGGGGGTTTTCCAAACGCTGCTATCGCTACCTAAGACTTACTAAACGGCGCAGCGCGTACTAAAAGTGCCGCTACGAACAACGCATACTAAAGATTCTCGCGGCTACTATTTTGGGATGGCGCGAGTGCGTTTTAGTGCCCTGAATCGTGTCGAATCCGGCGAAATAGTTTTAGTAAGCGTGAGGTAGCAGCGCTGAGCAGGTTTTAGTAAAAGTGGTGGAGCGACACCCCATCATCGCGACAGCGCTCCATCCCCCAGGAGTTACTGTCGGCGAGCTGGCTTAACCAGGCTGAGCACGGTCGTCCCGGAATTCCGTGATGAACCTTCTTTTGCCTGCGATTTGCGGAGCGGGGGCTTAGTGCGGCAGGTTTGCCAGGGCGACAAACGCTTCCATCGGCACCGCTTCCGGGCGGTCTTGCGGATTGATGCCGGCTTCCACCAGCTGCGCTTCGGTGAACATGCCGGCCACGCAGTTGCGAATCACCTTGCGGCGCTGCGAGAACGCCTTCGCCACCACGGCTTCCAGGCGCGCCACGTCGCAGGCCAGGGGTTGCTCGATTGGGATCATGCGCACGATGGCCGAATCCACCTTGGGCGGCGGATCGAAGGCGTCCGGCGGCACCACGAACAGCAGCGACATGCGGTAGCGCCACTGCAGCATCACGGACAGCCGTCCATATGCCTTGGTGCCCGGCTCGGCCACCATGCGCTCCACCACTTCCTTCTGCAGCATGAAATGCTGGTCTTCCACCTGCTGCGCAAATTCGGCCAGGTGGAACAGCAGCGGCGACGAGATGTTGTACGGCAGGTTGCCCACCACGCGCAACTTGCGCCCTGCCGGCACCGGGATCGCGCCGAAGTCGAACTTCAGCGCATCGCCGGCGTGGATGGTCAGCTTCTCGCGCGGATAGCGCTTTTCCAGGCGCGCCACCAGGTCGCGGTCCAGCTCCACCACGTGCATATGCGGCAGGGACTTCAGCAGCAGGTCGGTCATTGCCGCCAGGCCGGGGCCGATTTCGACCATCGTGTCGCCGTCGCGCGGGCCGATGGAATCGATGATGTCGCCGAGGACGCGGTCGTCGTGCAGGAAGTTCTGGCCGAAGCGCTTGCGGGCAATGTGTTTCATGGTTTCTCTGGTTATTTAGGGGTGCGGCTGGCCTCGGCCATGCGCAGGGCGGTGGCGATGGCTTCTTCCATGCTGGAGCAGTCGGCGCGGCCCAGGCCTTGCGCGGCCAGGTCGAGCGCCGTGCCGTGATCGACCGAAGTGCGGATCAGCGGCAGGCCGAGCGTGATGTTCACGCCGCGCCCGAAAGTGGCGTGCTTCAGTACCGGCAGGCCCTGATCGTGGTACATGGCCAGCACGCAGTCGGCGTGCTGCAGGTACTTGGGCTGGAACAGGGTATCGGCCGGATACGGGCCGCGTGCGTCGATATTGCGGGCGCGGGCGGCTTCCAGCGCCGGGGTGATGGTGTCGATCTCTTCCCGGCCCAGGTAACCGTTTTCGCCGGCGTGCGGGTTCAGGCCCGTGACCAGGATGCGCGGCGCGGCGATGCCGAATTTGTTGCGCAGGTCGCGCTCGATGATGTCGAGGATTTCGCCCAGGCTGTCGCGCGTGATGGCGGCCGAAACGTCCTTCAGCGGCAGGTGGGTGGTGGCCAGCGCCACGCGCAGCGGTCCAGGCGCCGGGGCATCGGCCAGCGCGTGCGGCTGGCCGGCCAGCATCATGACCACGCGCGGCGTGCCGGTCTTGTCGGCAAAGTATTCGGTATGGCCGGAGAACGGCACGCCGGCGTCGTTGATGGTGCTCTTCTGCAGCGGCGCCGTGGCCACGGCCTCGAACCAGCCGGCGCCGATGCCCTCGATGGCGGCATCCAGCGTGGCCAGCACGAAGCGGCCGTTTTCCTTGTCCAGCACGCCCGCCCTGACGTGCGCGCCGAGCGGAATGTCGATGGCAACCAGGCGGTCGGCGCCGAAATGCGGCAGGCCGCCGTTGCGCAGGGCCTGCAGCGACAAGGCGCTGACGCGGATGGCAGGATCGATGTCGGCGGCGGTCATGGCCAGGAAGGCGGCGTCGCCGATCAGCACCGCGTTGACCTCCCTGCGCATGGCCCAGGCGGCGCGGATGGAAATCTCCGGACCGATGCCGGCCGGTTCGCCGGTCGTCACGGCGACCACCGGGCGGCGGGATGGCGGCACGGCGGCGCGCCCTGTTTGCTGAGTGGCGCTCACCTGTGCCCTCCTTCTGGATTACTTCGAATCGTCGCGGAACTCGACGTAGGCGCGGTCGCGTACCTGGCGCTGCCAGTCGTCGATCGCTTCCACCAGCTTGCGCTCGCGCAGGGCGTTGCGGGCTTCGGCGCGCTGCTTCTCTTTCGACACGTCGTCGGACTTGCGCTCCAGGACTTCGATCAGGTGGTAGCCGAAGCTCGATTCCACCGGCTCGGACACCTGGCCCGGCTTCAGCGCATTCATCGCCTGCTCGAACTCCGGCACGGTGTCGCCCGGGTACAGCCAGCCCAGGTCGCCGCCCTTGGAAGCGGAACCGTCGTTCGACACCAGGCGCGCCAGGTCTTCGAACTTGGCGGCCTTGTTATCCAGGCGTTCCTTCAGTTCCAGCAGCTTGCGCTTGGCGTCCGCCGCGCTGACGGTCGGGGTGACCTTGATCAGGATGTGGCGCGCGTGCGTCTGCTGCACGGTTTCCGCCGCCTGGGCTTCGGCCATGCTGCGCTTGTCCACCAGCTTCAGGATGTGGAAACCGCCCACGGATTTCATGATCGGCGTGATCTGGCCCGGCTTCAGCTTGTTCAGCGCGTCGGCAAACAGCGGCGGCAGGCGGTCGCTCTGGCGCCAGCCCACCACGCCGCCCTGCAGCGCGTCCGAGGAATCGGAGAAGGTCGCCGCCACCTTGGCGAAGTCGCCGCCGGTGCGCAGCTGGCGCTGCACTTCCTCGGCGCGCTTCTGGCGCTGGGCGATCACGTCCGGCGACGCATTTTCCGGAATGCGCACCATGATCTGCGAAATATTCAGTTCGAACTGTTCGGCGGCGGCGGCTTTCGTGGTTTCCACGAAGGCGTCCACTTCCGCTTCCGAAATCTGGATCTTGTTGTCCACCTCATGCTCGCGCAGGCGCTGCATGATGATCTCTTCGCGGATTTCCTCGCGGAAGGCGGGGAAGGTGGTGCCTTCCTTTTCCATCTGGTTGCGCAGGTCGGACACGGTCAGCTTCTGCTGCTCGGCGATACGGGTGATGGCGCGGTCCAGCATCTGGTCATCCACGCGCACGCCCATTTCCTTGGCCAGCTGCAGCTGGGCGCGTTCCACGATCATGCGTTCCATGATCTGGCGTTCCAGGTCGGCCTGCTCCGGCAGCTGCACGCGCTGCTGCTGCATGCGGCGCACGATGGTCTGCACGCGCTGGTTCAGTTCGCGGCGCGTGATGACTTCGTCGTTGACGATCACGGCGATCGAATCGATCGGCGTGGTGCTCGACTGGTTCGGCGCGGTGAACCCCTTGGCGGCCGGTGCGGCCGGTGCGACAGCTGCTGCAGCGGGTGCGGCCGGAGTTGCCGGCTTGGCATCCTGCGCCAGGGCCGGGGCGCCGGCAGCCATGGCGCACAGCAGGACAACTGCTACTTTGATCGGGTGCAAACTGGCAATACGCATATCGGAAACGCTCATGAGTCGGGGTGGAGAAAACCGGATATTAACGGCGGTAGCCTTCATTCAAACGCTGGTAGCCCGGAATGCTGTTCTTCATCACTTCCAGCGGATTGCCGATGCCGAACTTGGACAAGCCGTTCAGCTCCAGCTGGAAGAAGATCTGGGTCGAACTCTTGTTGGCCGTGGTCACGAACCGCTGCGCGCCCATCCGGAACACCCAGCAATCGCAGTTATATTCCAGGCCAATCAGCGTGTCCAGAATCCGGTGGTCCTGCAGCGAGTAACTGACGCGGCCGACGCCGAACCATTTATCCGAAAGCGGCCACTGGCTGGAGAAATCTGCATTCTTGAAGCTGTCGCGCAAATAACGGTAGCCGGCGTTGAACACCTTCTTCGCGCCCGGCTGGAATTGCAGCGTCAGATTCGAGCTGACTACCTTGCTATCGTGCGGATTGTACTGCACTGCGGAGTCGATGCCCCAGGTTTCGGAAATCCGGCCGCTGGCCGCGGCCAGCATGTCCGAGCGGCTATCCTTGCGCTCCACGGTCGGATCGAGCTGCACGCGCTGGTCGTTCAGGTAGAAGCGCTGGCCGAACGCCAGGCGCATGCGCTCGGCGCCGTTCGCTTCCAGGAAGCGCGACACCACGGCCGCCGTGACCTGGTTGGCGTCCGCCACGCGGTCGGAACCGATGAAGCGGTTCTCGCTGAAGATCTGCGTGAAGTTGAAGGTCGATTCCGCGGTATCGAACAGCGGATTGTCCTGCTTCTTGTACGGCGTGTACACGTAGAACAGGCGCGGTTCCAGGGTCTGCGTCATGGCGCGGCCGAACAGCTTCGATTCGCGTTCGAACTCCAGCCCCGAATCGACCGAGAAGGTCGGGATGGCGCGCGAGATATTGCGCGAAGCCTGGTCCTGGAAGGCGTCGATCTGGTAAGCGGCCGCATTCAGCATCACTTTCGGCGTGATGAAGTAGCTGGAGCCGATGATCGGATAGCTGACCTGCGGGATGGCCACCAGGCGGTTGCCTTCCACCAGCGTCGGGTGCGAGAAGCGCGTCAGCTCGGAATCGAACTGCCAGTCGAAGCCGCCCACGTCGTAGCGCGCGGCGCGGAAATTGATCGACGGCAGGCGGTCGTACGGACGCTCCACCGTCAGGCTCGGATCGGTCACCGAATCCGGATCCTGCAGCACCTGGTAGCGGTTGGCGCGCGCGGTCAGGCTCCAGTATTCGCCGCGGTAGTCGGTGCGCAGTTCGCGCAGCAGCTGGCGTTCGGCCGAGGAGGAAACGGTTTTACCGAAATCGTTCGGGTAGTTATCGTCCGACGCGCCGCGCGCATTCCAGCCGAACGACCATTCCTTGGTCAGCGCCTGGGTGTGCGTGGTGTTGATTTCCCAGCGGTCGGTCTTGGTGGTGCGGTCGTGCGGCAGGTATTCGAAGGAAGTCTTGCCCTCGTAATAGTTGCCTTCGTCCGTTTCGCCGATGTAGCGGCCGGTGGCGCCCAGCTGGAAGCCGCGGCGCGCGATCAGGCGCGGATACAGCGTCAGGTCGCGGTTGGGCGCGATATTGAAGTAGTACGGCACCACCAGCTCGGCCCCGCCGCGCGAGCTGTAGCCCGGGGTCGGCGGCAGCCAGCCGGAGCGGCGCGCGCCGGACAGCGAGAACGACAGGCCGGGCGTGCCGATGAAGGGCACGTCCTTGAAATACACGATGGTGGTGCTGGCGATGCCCACGTCGCGGCCCTGGTCCAGGCGCAGCGTGCTGGACCGCAGGTACCAGTCCGGATTCGGCCCCTGGCAGGTGCTGTAGGTGCCGTCCACCACCACGGCCTCGTCCTCGGCCAGGAAGTCGATGCGGCGCGCCTTGCCCTGGGCGTTGTTGGTCTCCATTTTGTAGGTCGGATGGGTCATGAAGCCGACGCCCGTTTCCAGGTTCAGCTTCAGTTCATCGGCCGTGTAGTAGTCGCCGAAGCGCCACATGCGCACATTGCCCTTGGCCTCGACCTCGTCTTCCACCTGGCGGAAGCAGGCCGAATCGGCCGTCATGCGGGTCTTGTCGTGCACCACTTCCACGTCGCGTTCGAGATTGATCTCGCGCTCGGGGCGGCCGGTAATGTCTTCGGCGCGCACCGTGGTGACGGCATTCTTGTCTTCCACGTGGGCCGGACGCTTCTGCTGCGCAGTTTGGGCGTGGGCGCACACCGTCGCGGAGGCGGCGGCGATGGCGGTCAAGGCGAATGCCCAGCGTTGCTTGTTGTTAGGGGCCGAAAACCAGCTCATGTAGGGGACGCGAGTAACACCGTGACAGGCGATTTTTTAATGTGAATCCCTTATTATATGGGAATCTTCACATTCAACCGGATTCCGCGAGCTGTTTCATGTCTTTATTGTCTAAATTATCACCTTCCGGCGCGCAGGATGGCGCCGCAGCAGCCGCCGATCCCCGCCTTGCCCTCGTTATCGAATGGCTGCAAGGCACTGGCATTGTGGCCGTGGACAGCGCCCGTCCCGCCTCCGAGGATGCCAGCTTCCGCCGCTATTTCCGCGTCGATGTGCTGCCGGAACACCAGGCCAGGCACGGCGCCACCCTGATCGTGATGGATGCGCCGCCCGAACGCGAAAACGTGCCGGCCTTCATCAAGGTGGACGAATTGTTTGCCGCAGCCGGCGTCTCGGTGCCCGTCATCGTCGCGCAGGACGTGGCGCGCGGCTTCCTGCTGCTGTCCGACCTGGGCACCACCAGCTATCTGCAGGCCCTGAACCACGACAATGCCGCGGCCCTGTACGCCGAGGCGCTGTCGGCCCTGGTCAGGATCCAGTTGCGCAGCCAGCCGGGCGTGCTGCCCGATTTCAACCGCGAAATCATGCTGCGCGACCTGGTCCAGTTCCCCGAGTGGTACATCGGCCGCCACCTGGGCGTGACGCTGAGCGACGCCCAGCGCGCGGAGCTGGACAAGGTGTTCGAATTCCTGATGGCGAACATCCAGTCCCAGCCCCAGGTCTTCATGCACCGCGATTTCCATTCGCGCAACCTGATGTGGATGGACGAAGCCAATCCCGGCATCCTCGATTTCCAGGATGCGATGTACGGCCCCATCACCTACGACATCGGCTCGCTGATGAAGGACGCCTACGTGGCCTGGGATGAAGAACTGATCCTGGACTGGGTGATCCGCTACTGGCAGCATGCGCGCGAGATGGGCCTGCCCGTCAACAAGGACTTCGACGCCTTCTACAAGGACTTCGAGCTGTGCGCCCTGCAGCGCCACCTGAAGAACCTGGGCACTTTCTCGCGCCTGAACTACCGCGACAACAAGCCGATGTACCTGGGCGACATCCCGACCGTGCTGGAATACGTGACCAAAACCGCCCACCGCTATACCGAGCTGAAGCCGCTGCGCAAGCTGCTCGAGGCACTCGACACCAACCCACAGCCCAAGGTCGGCTACACGTTCTGAGAGGGTTGCCCATGAAAGCCATGATTTTCGCCGCCGGCCGCGGCGAGCGTATGCGTCCGTTGACGGACACCGTGCCCAAGCCGCTGCTGAAAGTGCGCGGCCGTCCGCTGATCGAATGGCATGTGCTGAACCTGGTGCGCGCCGGGTTCAGGGAGATCGTCATCAACCACGCCCACCTCGGCCACATGATCGAGGAATACCTGGGCGACGGCAGCAAATACGGCGCCAGCATCCAGTATTCCGCCGAGCCGGACGCGCTGGAGACGGCGGGCGGCATCGCTAATGCGCGCCACCTGCTCGGCGCAGCGCCTTTCCTGGCCGTTTCCGGCGACATCTACTGCCCGCATTTCGACTTCGCCGAAGTGAAGGACGTGCTGCACGATAAGGATATGTGGGGCAAGGCCTACGACAAGGAAAAGCGCGACATCGCCTGGATCTGGCTGGTGAAGAATCCCTGGCATAACCTGCAGGGCGACTTCGGGCTGAATATGTACACCGTGGCCAACGCGGGCGACCCGATGTGGACCTTCGGGAATATCGGCGTGTATCGCATGGAAATGTTCGACGGCATCGAGCCGGGCCAGCACGCGGGCCTGGGCAAGCTGCTGCGCGAGTATGCGGACAAGGGCCAGGTCGGCGGCGAAGTGTATGAAGGCGACTGGGTCAATGTCGGCACCGTCAAGCAGCTGGAAGAACTGAATGCAGCAATGCCTGTAAACTGAGCGCATGAGTCCTTACGCCGAACGCCGCGCCAGACTGATGGCGCAGATGGAGCCCGGCAGCGTGGCGGTCATCGCCACCGCGCCGGAAGTCGTGCGCAACGGCGACAGCGACTACCCCTACCGCCACGACAGCTCCTTCTACTACCTGACCGGCTTCACCGAACCGGAAGCCGTGCTGGTGCTGGTGGCGCCGGCGCAGAGCATCCTGTTCTGCCGCGAAAAGAACATCGAACACGAAATCTGGGACGGCTACCGCCACGGCCCCGAGGCCGCCCGCGCCGCCTTCGGCCTGGACGCCGCCCACCCCGTCGCCCAGCTGGACGAGCAGATGGCCGGGCTGCTCTCCAACGCGAGCGCCCTGTACTGCTCCCTGGCGCGCAACCCCACGCTGGACGCGCAAATCATGCGCTGGCTGGAAAGCGTGCGCCGCCTGGGCCGCAGCGGCATTACCGCCCCCGCCTCGGTGCGCGACCTGCTGCCGATGATCGATGAAATGCGCCTGCTGAAAGACCCGGGCGAGCAGGCCATCATGCTGCGCGCCGGCGAGATCGCCGGCGGCGCCCACCAACGCGCCATGCGCGCTGCGAAACCCGGCATGTTCGAGTACGAGATCGAGGCGGAGCTGCTGTACGAATTCCGCCGCCACGGCGCGCTGTTCCCGGCGTATACGCCGATCGTGGCGTCCGGCGCCAACGCCTGCGTCCTGCACTACAACACGAATAATCGCCGCACCGCGGACGGCGACCTGGTGCTGATCGACGCCGGCTGCGAGTTCGAAGGCTACGCCTCCGACATCACCCGCACCTTCCCCGTCAACGGCCGCTTCAGCGGCCCGCAGCGCGCACTGTACGAACTGGTGCTGGCGGCGCAGGAAGCCGCCTTCAGGGCCATCGTGCCGGGCCAGCCGTATTCGGCCATCCACGAAGCGGCGGTGCGCGTGCTGGTGCAGGGCATGCTCGATACCGGCCTGCTGCAAGGCTCGCTGGACGAAGCGCTGGAGAGCAAATCGTACACGCAGTTCTATATGCACGGCACCGGCCACTGGCTGGGCATGGACGTGCACGACGTGGGCCTGTACCGCGACGTGAGCCACGCCGGCAAGCCCTCGCGCCTGATCCAGCCCGGCATGGCGCTGACGGTGGAGCCGGGCATCTATGTGCGCCCCGCCGAGGGCGTACCCGCAGCCTACTGGAACATCGGCATCCGCATCGAGGACGACGTGGTCGTCACGGCGGACGGCTACCGTCTGCTGACGGCCAGCGCGCCGAAGTCCATTGCAGACATTGAATCCCTGATGAAAGGCAGTGCATGACGGTTGACGCCGATATCGCCATCTGCGGCGCAGGACCGGCCGGCATGGCGCTGGCGGCCCTGCTGGTCAAACGCGGCGTGCGCGCCGATCGCATCGCGCTGATCGACGCCAAGACGCTGGAGCAGGCGCAGAACGATCCGCGTTCGCTGGCCCTGTCCTACGGCAGCCGCCAGATCCTGGAAGGCATCGGCGCCTGGCCGATTCCCTCCACGCCGATCCACGACATCCACGTATCGCGCAGGGGCCAGTTCGGCCGCAGCATGATCAGCAATGCCGAGCAGGGCGTGCCCGCGCTGGGCTACGTCACGCGCTACGGCGCCATCGTGCAGGTGCTGGGCGCCGTGTGCACGCAGATGGGCGTGCGCTCGCTGCGTCCGGCGCGCGTGCTGCGCAAGGACGAAGATGCCAGCCAGGTGATCCTGCACCTGGAAGGCGAAGCGCCGCAGATGCTGCGCGCCGCCATCGTGGTGCAGGCCGAGGGCGGCCTGTTCGGCGAGCAGGACGACAAGAGCGTGACGCGCGACTACCGGCAGAGCGCCGTGATCGCCCAGGTGCGCACCAGCGCGCCGGTGGCGCACCGCGCCTACGAGCGCTTCACGCACGAAGGGCCGCTGGCCCTGCTGCCGCAGGATGAAGAGTATTCGATGGTGTGGTGCTGCCGTCCCGACACGGCGGCGTCGCTGCTGGAGCTGGACGACGCAGCCTTCCTCGGCCGCCTGCGCGAGATGTTCGGCGACCGTCTCGGCGCCTTTACCGCCACCGGCCGCCGCCTCGCCTTCCCGCTCGGCCTGAACGCCGGCGTGACCGGCAGCGCGCGCACCGCCGCCATCGGCAACGCGGCCCAGACCCTGCACCCGGTGGCGGGCCAGGGCCTGAACCTGGGCCTGCGCGACGCCACGGTCCTGGCGCGCCTGCTGGCGCAGGACGCTGCGCCGGCGCAGCTGGCGCAATACGCCGAACTGCGCCGCCAGGACCGCAGCCTGACCGTGCGCGCGACGGATACGATGGCGCGCATCTTCGCCAACGACTCGCCGGCGCAAGCCCTGCTCGGCCTGTCGCTGGCCGCCATCGACATCATCCGCCCGGCGCGCAGCCTGCTGGCCGAACTGATGATGTACGGGCGCCGCTGATCAGGCCTACTCGGCGGCCTTGACCATGTCTTCGAGGACCTTCTTGGCGTCGCCGAAGACCATCATGGTCTTGTCCATGTAGAACAGCTCATTGTCCAGGCCGGCATAGCCGCTGGCCATCGAGCGCTTGTTGACGATGATGGTCTTGGCCTTGTACGCCTCCAGGATCGGCATCCCGGCAATCGGCGACTTCGGATCCTTGGCCGCCGGATTCACCACGTCGTTCGCGCCCAGCACCAGCACCACGTCCGCCTGCCCGAACTCGCCGTTGATGTCCTCCATCTCGAACACCTGGTCATACGGCACCTCGGCCTCCGCCAGCAGCACGTTCATGTGGCCCGGCATGCGTCCCGCCACCGGGTGGATCGCATACTTGACGGTCACGCCGTGCTCGCCCAGCTTCTCGACCAGCTCCTTCAGCGCATGCTGCGCGCGCGCCACCGCCAGGCCGTAGCCCGGAACGATGATCACGGTTTCCGCATTCTGCATCAGGAACACCGCGTCGTCCGACGAACCCGACTTCACGGGACGCGCCTGCTGCGCGCCGCCGGCCGCCGCGCCGGCTGCCGCATCGCCGCCGAAGCCGCCCAGGATCACGTTGAAGAAGGAGCGGTTCATCGCCTTGCACATGATGTAGGACAGGATCGCGCCCGAAGAACCCACCAGCGACCCGGCAATGATCAGCATCGAGTTGTTCAGCGAGAAGCCGATGCCCGCCGCCGCCCATCCCGAGTATGAGTTCAGCATGGACACCACCACCGGCATGTCCGCGCCGCCGATCGGGATGATGATCAGCACGCCCAGCACGAAGGCGATGGCGGTCATGACCAGGTAGGGCGTCCAGGCCGGGGCGGCGCTGCTGTCGAACACGAACGCCAGGCCGAAGCCGATCATCACCAGCGCCAGCACCAGGTTCAGGATGTGCTGTCCGCCGAACACCACCGGCGCGCCCTGGAACAGGCGGAACTTGTACTTGCCGGCCAGCTTGCCGAACGCGATCACGGAACCGGAGAAGGTAATCGCGCCCACGAAGGTGCCGATGAACAGCTCGATGCGGTTCCCCATCGGCAGCGCTTCGCCGGCGCCGGCAATGCCGAAGGCATGCGGTTCGCTGACCGCAGCCACCGCGATGCAGACTGCCGCCATACCGATCAGCGAGTGCATGGCCGCCACCAGTTCCGGCATCTTGGTCATCTCGACGCGCCTGGCCAGGGTGGCGCCGATGCCGCCGCCAACCACCACGCCCAGCACGATCAGCCCCAGGCCCAGGCTGGAACCGGCGCCGACGCCGGCCGCCGCCGCATCCTCCTTCAGTTTCAGGATCAGCACAATGGTGGTCACGGCCGCAATCGCCATGCCCGTCATGCCGAATGCGTTGCCCTGCCGCGCATTCGACGGCGACGACAGGCCCTTCAGCGCCTGGATGAAGCACACTGAAGCGATCAGGTACATCATCGTCACCAGATTCAGGGTCACCCAGCTCATGGCTGTCCCTCCTTCTTCGCAGGCTTGTCCTTCTTCTTGAACATCTCCAGCATGCGCTGGGTCACCAGGAACCCGCCGAACACGTTGACCGCGGCCAGCGCCACGGCAATCGTGCCCATGACCTGCCCGGTCATGCCTTCGGTAAGCCCGGCCGCCAGCATGGCGCCCACGATCACGATGGCGGAAATCGCGTTGGTCACCGCCATCAGCGGCGTATGCAGCGCGGGAGTGACGGTCCAGACCACGTGGTAACCGACGTAAATCGCCAGTACGAAAATGATCAGGTTAATGATGGTGTGGCTGACTTCCATGTCCGTTCTCTCCTATGCGCTTATTTCCGCAGCTGTTCGCCGCCATGGCAAACCAGGGTGGCCTTCAGGATCTCGTCCTCGCGATCGATCACCATCTTGTCTTCCTTGTCGATGATCAGCTTGAGGAAATCGAGCACGTTGCGCGAGTACAGCGCCGAGGCGTCGGCCGCCACGTGGCAGGCCAGGTCCGGCTCGCCGACGATATGCACGCCATGCCTGGTGACCGTCTTGCCCAGTTCGGACAGCGGACAGTTGCCGCCCTGCGATACCGCCAGATCGACAATCACGGAGCCCGGCTTCATGGCCTTGACCGTCTCTTCGCCGATCAGCACCGGCGCGGGGCGGCCGGGGATCAGCGCGGTGGTAATAATGATGTCGGCCTGCCTGGCGCGTTCGTGCACCAGTTCCGCCTGGCGCTTCATCCACTCCGGCGGCATCGGCCGCGCATAGCCGCCCACGCCCTTGGCGATCTCTTTCTCCTCATCGGTGAGATAAGGCACGTCGATGAACTTGGCGCCCAGCGACTCCACCTGCTCCTTCACCGGCGGCCGCACGTCCGACGCTTCGATCACGGCGCCGAGGCGCTTGGCGGTGGCGATGGCCTGCAGGCCCGCCACGCCCACGCCCATGATCAGCACGCGCGCCGCTTTCACAGTGCCGGCCGCCGTCATCAGCATCGGCATGAAGCGCTGGTAGGTATTGGCGCCCACCATCACCGCCTTGTAGCCGGCGATATTCGCCTGCGAGGACAGCACGTCCATCGACTGGGCGCGGGTGATGCGCGGCACGGCTTCCAGCGCGAAGGCCGACAGCCCCGCCCCGGCCATGGCCGCGATATTCTCCACATCGAAAGGATTCAGCATGCCGATCAGAACGCTGCCGGACTGCATCAGCCCGCGTTCCGCGGCGTCGGGAGCACGTACTTTCAGCACGATTTCCGCGCCCAGCGCTTCCGCCGCGCTACCGATGCTGGCGCCGGCGGCCGCATAAGCCTCATCCGTCACCGAGGAGGATAGGCCGGCTCCCGCCTGCACGATCACCTGGTGTTTGGAAGCCAGTTTCTTGACCGTTTCGGGCGTCGCAGCGACCCTGGTCTCCCCCGGCCGAGACTCGGCCGGTATGCCTATTCTCATAAACGCCTCCAAAAAATGTGGATAAACTAGCTAAAATCTAACACGAAATTCCTAAAAATTAATATTCCACTGTGGACAACTTGCCTACAATTCAAGCAATGTCACAGCTGAGTAACATGCAAAACCGTAGAACAGGCTAAAATACCGGCTCTCATCAAGGACGCAGCCCCGAATGTCACGCACCTGGAAACCCAATGTCACAGTCGCCGCGGTCATCGAGCGCGATGGCAAGTTTCTCCTCATCGAGGAAGAAACCAGTGATGGCATTCGTCTGAACCAGCCGGCGGGCCACCTCGACCCGCACGAGTCGCTGGAAGAAGCCGTGGTGCGCGAAACCCTGGAAGAAACGGCTTACGACTTCACCCCGACCGCGCTGGTAGGCATGTATATGTCGCGCTACCGCTCGGCGCGCACCGGCGAGCTGGTGACCTATCTGCGCTTTGCGTTCTGCGGTGAAGTCGGCAAGGAACATGACCGTCCGCTGGATGAAGGCATCCTGCGCACGATGTGGCTGACGCGCGACGAAATCGCCGCCTGCCGCGAGCGTCACCGCAGTCCGCTGCTGCTGACCCTCGTGGACGAATACCTGGCCGGCAAGCGCGCGCCACTCGACATTCTGCATACCCACGCTTCTGTCTACGAAGAAGTCTGAAGGACCTGAAGGACCCACCATGAGCAAGAAAAAAGTAGTCATCGGCATGTCCGGTGGCGTTGACTCTTCCGTTTCCGCCTGGCTTCTGAAGGAGCAGGGCTACGAAGTCGTGGGCCTGTTCATGAAGAACTGGGAGGATGACGACGATTCCGAATACTGCTCCACGCGCCAGGACTGGATCGACGCCGCCTCCGTGGCCGACGTGGTGGGCGTGGACATCGAAGCCGTCAACTTTGCCGCCGAATACAAGGACCGTGTGTTCGCCGAATTCCTGCGCGAATACCAGGCCGGCCGCACGCCGAATCCGGACGTGCTGTGCAACGCCGAGATCAAGTTCAAGGCCTTCCTCGATCACGCCATGCTGCTGGGCGCCGATCTGATCGCCACCGGCCACTATGCGCGCGTGCGCGAAAACGTGGTGACCGGCCGCCATGAGCTGCTGAAGGCGGTCGATCACACCAAGGACCAGAGCTACTTCCTGCACCGCCTGAACCAGGCGCAGCTGTCGAAGACCCTGTTCCCGCTGGGCGAGATCCCGAAGACGGAAGTGCGCAAGATTGCCGAGAAGCTGAAGCTGCCGAATGCGGCCAAGAAGGATTCGACCGGCATCTGCTTTATCGGCGAGCGCCCGTTCCGCGAATTCCTGAACCGCTACCTGTCGTACAAACCGGGTCCGATGAAGACGCCGGACGGCAAGGTGGTGGGCGAGCACGTGGGCCTGTCCTTCTACACGCTGGGCCAGCGCAAGGGCATCGGCATCGGCGGCGTGAAGTCCTACCAGAACGCGGACGGCTCCAGCGACGCCTGGTACGTGGCGCGCAAGGACGTGGCCAACAACACGCTGTGGGTGGTGCAGGGACATGACCATCCGTGGCTGCTGTCCGAGTCGCTGAGCGCGGGCCAGACCAGCTGGATCGCCGGCGTGGCGCCGGAAGCCGGCCGCATCGCCGCCAAGACGCGCTACCGCCAGGCCGACGTGGCCTGCGACGTGGCGCCGCAGGCGGACGGCACCTTCGGCCTGAATTTCGTGGATGCCCAGTGGGCGGTCACGCCCGGCCAGTCGGCCGTGCTGTACGACGGCGACGTGTGCCTGGGCGGCGGCATCATCGACGGCTCAAGCTTCGTCGCCTGATTCGCCTTCTCCGGCGCCTTCCTGCGCCTTCTGCTGCCGCTTGACGGTGGTGATCACCACGTTGCGGATGGTCTTCAGCACCGTGCCCGCGTTGAAGGGCTTCACGATATAGCCGTTGATGCCCATCGCGTGGCCCTTGCGGATGGTGCCCTCGTCGAACTCGCTGGAGACCATGAAGATCATGGCTTTCGGCCATTCGCGGCGCATGGTCAGCATCGCATCCTCGTCGGCCTCGATGGCGTCGCGCGAGACGCAGATGATCTGCGGATTGTGCTTGAACAGCAGGGCGTTGCCGGCGGCGCAGGTATGCGCCTGGCCGACGACGTCATAGCCGCCGTCCATCAGCACGGTGTTGAGCAGGCCGCGCGCCACGGCGCTGCCATCGATAATCACTGCTTTTAACATCGGATTTCTTATCGGTCCCAGGTCAGCATGTTCCAGCTCACGCCCACCCTTACGTCCGTCTTGAGTTGTACCAATTGACGAGAAAGATACAGCATATCGCGCTCTTTTCGTAGGCTTTCGCCAACTTTGTCCTTCAAAATGCCCGCGCCGGCCATGATTGCATCCAGACTGCCGTAGGTGCGCAACAGTTTGGCGGCGGTCTTCACGCCCACGTTCGACACGCCGGGGATCGAATCCGTTTCATCGCCCATCAGGGCCAGCAGGTCGGGCAGCATGCCGGGCGTGACGCCCCACTTCTTCTCCACCCAGTCGCGGTCGTGCCATTCGGACTTGAAATGGTCCCAGATGCGGGCGCCTTCGGCGATCAGGCAGTGCAGGTCCTTGTCGGTGCTGGCGACCACCGCCTCGCCGCGGTTTTCGCCGAGCCAGCGCGTGACCACGGTGCCGATCACGTCGTCGGCTTCCACGTCGGGAATCGAGATGGGGCACATGCCGATGCCGGTCAGCTTCATGTAGAACTCCGGCAGCGCCTCGCGCAGCACTTCCGGCATCGGCGCGCGCCCTTCGCGGTAGCCCCTGTACAGGGTATGGCGCCAGGTCGAACCGCCGTAATCGAAGGCAGGCAGGATATGGGTCGGTTCGTGGCCGTTGACGAGGCGCTGGAAGGCGCTGAACGCATGGCGCAGCGCAATCTCGGCTTTGAGATCCGAGTCCGGTTCCGGACTCGCCTCATACACGCGCCGCACAATATTCAAACCGTCAATGGCCAGCAATCTTCCCGTCATGCCGCCATTTTACCGCAGCCGCCGCGCTATCCCATCAGCGCAGCAGCTCGTAGGGACCGCCGCGTTCCAGCGCGCGCTGGTAGGCCGGACGGGCGTGGATGCGGGCCAGGAAGGCGTGCAGGCTGGGGCGCGAGCCATCCAGCCCGGCGCGCATGGCGGCCGCCTCCAGCGGGAAGCTCATCTGGATATCCGCCGCCGAGAACTCGTTCCCGGCGAACCAGTGATGCTGTCCCAGTTCGGCTTCCAGGTAGTCCAGGTGCGTATTGATCTGCGGCTGGATGTACATACCCTTCACCCGCTGCGCAATGCCGCGCGCGATCGGCTTCACGAAGAACGGCGCCGGGCTCGACTCCACGCGGTCGAACACCAGCTTCATCAGCAGCGGCGCCATCATCGAGCCTTCCGCATAGTGCATGAAGTAGCGGTAGCGCAGCTTCTCCGGCGTGCCGGCGGCAGGCAGCAGCCGCCCATTGCCGTACTTCTCCACCAGGTACTCGATGATCGCGCCCGACTCCGCCAGTACCGCCGCCCCGTCCACCACCACCGGCGACTTGCCCAGCGGGTGAATGCGCTTCAGTTCCGGCGGCGCCAGCATGGTCTTCGCATCGCGCTCATAGCGCACGATCTGGTATTCCAGCCCCAGTTCTTCCAGCAGCCACAAAACGCGCTGCGAACGTGAGTTGTTCAGATGGTGGACGATCAGCATTGCAACTACTCCAACAAGATTAACGATCGTGCAAGCTTATCAGTTTTGGCAGCAGGCTGCCCTACAAAGCGCGCATGCGCCCCGCCAGCGCCTTCAGGCCGCGATGGATGCCGACCTTGACCGCGGATTCGGAAAAGCCGCTCACGCGCGCCGCTTCCGCCACCGACAAGCCCTGCAGCTTGACCAGCTGGATCGGCATGCGCTGATGATCCGGCAGCTGTTCCAGCAGGCGGCCCACATCGCGGCTGGCGGCGGCCGCCTCGTCGTCGCTGCCGGCCAGCAGGTCGAGGTGATCGTCCAGCGGCTCGTTGACGCCATCCTGGCGCGCGTGGGTGCGCAGGAAGTCCATCAGCTTGTAGCGGGCAATGGCATGAATCCAGGCGGTCAGCGGATCGTCGCGGCGGTAGGTCAGGCGGCCGTTGTGCACGGCCAGCAAAGTCTCCTGCACGATGTCTTCCACGTGGTCGTGCAGGTCGAACAGGCGGCGGCGGAAGTAGGCGCGCAGCCGGCGGCTCAGCAGGTCGAGAAAGCGGCGGTAGGCAAGCGCATCGCCATCCAGCCCGGCCAGCAGCAGCGCGCGCAGCTCCTCCTCCACCGTGCGCATCGCACTCAGGTCAGACAGCTGCGCCAATCCGGGTTGCCTGCCCATATCACCACCGCAGTACGCGCGGCCCAAGCTTCGCGCCGGCCACGGTCGGCGCCAGCGCACCCAGCACATACCAGACGCCCCAGAAGGACAGCGCCATTTCCGTGCAATAAAAACTGTACACCACCAGGCTGATGGCCCCGGCCAGCAGGCCGGCCGCCGCGCCGGCCTGCGAGGGTCGGGTTGGCGCCAGTCCGCGCAACGCCCAGAACAGGGCGGCAAACAGCGGCACCGACAATATGGCGATGTTCAGGGAGCAGATGTACCAGGAGTGTCCCAGCGTCAGCGGCAGGCGCTGTTCCGGCTGGGCGGCCAGCAATTGCTGGCCGGCCGCCATCCACAGCAGGAGCACCGGCAATCCGGCCAGCAGCCAGCCGGTGCCGGCGCGCAGCGCGGGGCGCGACAGCCGGGCGGTGACCCAGGCCGCGGCCGCAACGACAGCCAGCGCGAACGCCAGTTTCAGCCAGAATGCGGGAACGGCCAGCACCAGGCCGATGTCATGCCGCACGCCGTAAAAGGCGGCAAACAGCAGCAGGGTGCCCAGCAGTCCGGCGCCCAGTGCGCGCACGAGCCGCTTTTCCACGGCCATCGGGTCGATCGGCTCGACACCCGTGGCCAGCAACATCACCAAATCCTCGGTTTTCATCATTTCTCCAGTTCACGCGGCAGGCAACAGCCGCCCCGAAGCTAATTCGTTCCAGATGCCAGGTTGGTTACACGTGTAGGAAAAAATATATTTTCCGTCCAAGTGTAACCGGCGCGTGCATTTCACCGTACTAGCTCATGGACCGGCTATTGCCAGCGAATGCGGCCGGCCATTCACCCCACCCCGTCACACAGGAGTATGCACATGAACGCACGTCACTTTGCCAGCGCCACCTTCACTCTCGCCGCCCTCGCGGCAGGCGTGGCCATGGCTGATGAAAAACCAGGGATGGCCAAGCAGACCGCCGTCGAGAAATGCTATGGCGTGGCACTCGCAGGCCAGAACGATTGCAAGGCGGGCGAAGGCACCACCTGCGCAGGCACGTCCAAGAAGGATTATCAGGGCAACGCATGGAAGAACGTTCCGGCCGGCACCTGCACCTCGATCAAGACGCCGAACGGCAAAGGTTCGCTGAAGCCCTTCTGACGCCGGAATCATGTCTGCCGCACTGACCGTCGGGCTGGGGCTGAAACCCCGGCATTTTGAAGATGCCCTGGCATGCAGTGCGGCAGGCATGTGGTACGAAGTACACCCCGAGAATTACCTCGCCGCCGGCGGTCCCCGCCTGGCCTGGCTGGAAGCCATCCGCGCGCGGCATCCGCTGTCGCTGCACGGCGTTTCGCTCTCGCTTGCCGGTGCGGCGGCGCCCGATCCGGCACGCCTGCGGGCGCTGGCCGAACTGGCCGACCGCCTTGACCCGGTCCTGGTGTCGGAACATCTCGCATGGTCCGCCTGGATGGGCAATTACTATCCCGACCTGCTGCCCATGCCGCGCTCGCACGCCGCGCTTCAGCGCATTGCGGAAAACATCAGCCGGACGCAGGACCACCTGGGACGCCGCATCGCCATCGAGAATCCCTCCCATTACCTGCACCTGGACGGCCACGACTGGAGCGAAACCGGCTTTCTGTCGGAACTGGTGCGCCGCACCGGCTGCGGCTTGCTGATCGACGTGAACAACGTCTTTGTCAGCGCCCATAATCTGGACTTCGACGCGCGGGCTTATCTGGATGCGCTGCCCGTTTCGGCCCTGATGGAGGTGCACCTGGCCGGGCACAGCGCCGACGCCACGGCGCCGCTGCTGATCGACAGCCACGATGCGCCCGTCGCCGGCGAGGTATGGGCCTTGTATGCGCATCTGGCCGCCCGCAGCGGCCCGCTGCCCACCCTGATCGAACGCGACGGCAACATCCCCGCGTTTCCGGAACTGCTGCGGGAGCGCGACCAGGCCCTGTCCATCCTGGCCGGCGCAACAGGGAGCGCACCATGAACATGGCCGATTTCCAGAACGACTTCATCGGCGCGCTGTATGGCGCGGCGCCGCTGCGTGCCGATATCGCCGCTGCCGCAGCCCAGCATGGCTTCGCCGTCTATCGCAACACCGTCCTCAAGGCCTGCCGCGACAATCTGGCGGCAAATTTCCCCAGCGTGCTGCAACTGGTGGGCGCGGACTGGTTTGCCGGCGTGGCCGGCGCCTATGCCGCCGCCGAACCGCCCCGCTGCGTGAGCCTGTTCGAATACGGCGCCGGCTTCCCGCACTTCCTGCGGCAGCCGGCCAGCGAGGCCGGCCTGCCCTACCTGCCCGGCGTCGCCCTGCTGGACCGCCTGTGGATCGAATCGCATATGGCGGCGGACCAGCCGGCGCTGGCGGCCAGCGCCCTCGCCGCCTGTTCGCCGCGGCAGCTGGGAGAACTCCGGCTTGCCGTGCATGCCGCCGCGCGCTGGGCCGCGTTCGGCGAGGCGCCGGCCTTTGCCATCTGGGCTGCGACCCGCGAGCAGCGCGCCTACGACAACAGCCTGCCATGGCTGGGCGACGGCGGCCTGCTGACCCGTCCCGCCGGCGAGGTGCGGTGGCAGGCGCTCGATACGGGCGCCAGGGCCTTTCTCGATGCCTGCGCCGGCGGCGCCACCCTGCACCAAGCGGCGGCGCAGGCACTGGCCTGCGATCCGGGACTGGATATCGCAGCAACGCTGGCGGCGCTGATCGGCGCCGGCGCCTTCCGTTCACTTCCATCACAACCGACATGAATACCACCACCCAGGCTCTGCATACCCACCCGTCCCTCTGGAGCAGGACCAGCGCCGCGCTCTCCGGCGCGATCAGCCACAAGCTGCTGGCACTGATTGCCCGGCTATCCATCGCCGCCATCTTTCTCCAGTCGGGGCGCACCAAGGTCAGCGGCTTCCTGACGCTGAAGGACGGCACCTACGCCCTGTTCCGCGAGGAGTACCGCCTGCCGCTCATTCCGCCGGAAATCGCCGCCCACATGGCGGCCTACGCCGAACATCTGTTCCCCTTCCTGCTGGTGCTTGGCCTGCTGACGCGGCTGTCGGCGCTTGCGCTGCTGGGCATGACCCTGGTCATTGAAATCTTCGTCTATCCCGAAGCCTGGGCCACGCATCTGTCCTGGGCCGGCCTGCTGCTTTATCTGATCGGCCGGGGAGCGGGCGCGCTTTCGCTCGACCGAGCGTTGAACCTGGAGTGAACGTCCTTGCGTATGTTCGACAATCTGAAGATCCGTACCGCGCTGCTCATCGCGCTCATCCTGTTCTGCGGCTCGCTTGCCGCCTGTCTGTTTGCCGGCCTGGGAAACGCGCGCGAGGCGGCCGCCGCCATGGAATCGGTGGCGGCGCTGTCCGACCGCCAGCTCCAGCCCCTGCACGACACGGAGCGCCAGCTGCTGCTGGCCCTGAACCGCATGGACAATGCCTATATCCAGCTGCTGCGCGGCGACCAGGTCGCCTCCAACGACTATACGCGGCAGGCTTCGGCCGCCGTCAAAACGGCGCGCCTCGCCTTCGACAAGTACCTGAACGGCCTGTCCGGCGACCCGGCCGCCGCCCGCAACGCGCAGCGCGTCGTACAGGCCTACCGCGATTATGTGGGTGTGCTGGCCCGGCGCGAGGAAGCCCTGTACGACGTGTCGCTGGATGAGTATGCAGCGGCCACCGCCAGCGCCACCAGGGCCGATGCCGCTTTCGAGCAGACCCTGATGGAGCTGATCCGCAATGCCGAAGCGGTGCGCAATGCGCTGCGCGCCGAATCCGCGTCCCGCTTCGCGCACACGCGGCTGCTTGCGGCTGGCACCGGCATCCTGTGCACCCTGCTTGCGGCAGCAAGCTGGCTGATGTTCCAGAGGGTGCTGCTGCGCCCCTTGCGGCTGGCGCAAAACCATTTCGACCGTATCGCGACGGGCCAACTGAATACGCCGGTCCACGGCGCTTCCGATAACGAAATCGGCGCCCTGCTGCGGGCGCTGCGCAATATGCAGGATGGCCTGGTGCGCACGGTCGGCACGATACGCCACGCCACCACGGACGTGGATTCCGGCATACGCCATATCGCGCATGGCAACCGCCTGCTTTCGGACCGCACCGAATCCCAGGTCAGCGCGCTGGAAGATACGGCAGCGACCTTGCGCCAGCTTGCCGCCGCGGTCAAGGGCAATGCCGACGATACGCGCGCCGCCGATGCGCTGGCAGCGCAGGCGTCAAGCGATGCGGTACGCGGCGGCGGCAAGGTGGCCGGCATCGTCGCCACCATGGATGAGGTGGGTGCGGCGGGCCGGCGCATCGGCGAGATTGTGGGCCTGATCGACGGCCTGGCCTTCCAGACCAATATCCTGGCGCTGAATGCGGCGGTCGAAGCGGCGCGCGCCGGCGAGCAGGGGCGAGGATTTGCGGTCGTCGCCGCCGAGGTGCGCGCCCTGGCCTTGCGCAGCGCGGACGCCGCACAGCAGGTAAAGCAGCTGGTGCAGGGTTCCACGGCAAGCATCGCGCGCGGCACGGCGCAGGTGGATGAAGCCGGCAAGGCCATGCAGCAGATCGTGGGTTCGGTGCAGCGCGTGATGGACACCATGCGGCGCATTGCCGCTGCGACGGCGGAACAGTCGGCGGGCCTGGAGCAGATCAGCCGCGCCGTGGCCGAGATGGACCGCTCCACCCAGCAGAATTCCGGTCTGGTGGAGCGAACCGCCAGCACGGCGGGGGACCTGAAACACCACGCCAGGCGCCTGGTCGAAGCGGTATCGGTGTTCCAGCTGGAGCAGCCTGCCGCTTCCGCGCCGGTGCTGGCCGACCGGCTGGCGTAGCACCGGTCGCATGTCCAGGATTGCGCTGGCTTTGCTGCCCGCCTGCCTCACGCTGCCCATAACCCAGGCAGCGGAGCTGCGCGGCCAGCTGGATTTGCGCGCCACGCATTCGGAGCGCGGCGCGTCCAGCGCCGCCCAGGCCGTACTGCGCGCCGACCAGGACCTCGCGGCCGACGTGACGGCGTCAGTCGTCGTCAGCGCCGGCCGCCAGCGCGACGCGGCGGATGTGCGGGAAGCGTGGCTGGAGTGGAGCCCGGTTCCCACTGGCGCGTGGAAGATCAAGGTCCGGCTCGGCGCCTTCTTCCCGCGCGGGAACACGGAAATCGACTACGACGATATCGCCTGGACACCGTCGGCAACCGTGTCCTCCTCCGCCATCAATAGCTGGATAGGCGAGGAGCTGCGCACCAAGGGCGTGGAGCTGCAGATGCTGCGGCTGGGACGCAGCGAAGCCTCGCCGCACGATATCGGCTTCAGCGCAGCGCTATACCGCGGCAACGATCCCACCGGTACACTGCTGGCATGGCGCGGCTGGAGCATCAGCGACCGCATCGCCGGCCTGCACGAGCAAGCCCTGCTGCCCGATTTGCCGGTGTACCGCAGCGACGGCGCAATCCCGCGCCAGTCGCGCAGCATCCATCCTTTCCGCGAACTGGACGGCCGCACCGGCTACTACCTCGGCGCCGGATACCGTTACGGCAGCCGGCTCGATGCGAGCTTCCTGCACTACGATAACCGCGCCAATCCGCTGGTCGTGAAGGCCGGCCAGTATGCATGGCACACCCGCTTCAACGGGTGGAGCGCGGCGATTCGCCCGCCCGGCGAGTGGGAATTCATGGCGCAAGCCATGCGAGGCTCGACGCTGATGGGGGATAACGCCGTCGCCGTCGATTTCGACGCCTGGTTCGCGATGGCGGTGCATCCCCTGGGCGCGGGCAGGCTGGCGCTGCGATACGACCGTTTCAGCACCAGCGGACACGATGTGCTGCCCGGGGATGCGAACGACGAATCGGGCCACGCCCTGGCCCTGGCCTACCGCATTCCGCTCCATGAATCGCTGGAGTTCATCGCCGAACTGCTGCACCAGCGCCGCCTCCGGCCGGCGCGCCGCGCGCTGGGCGAAGCGCCCCGCCAGCGCGGACAGAGCGTGACGGCCGCGTTGCGCCTGCGTTTCTGAATCCGGCGGCGCGCACGCCGCCATTCCTTCCGCTATAATGATGCATATATTTTGCATCTTATTGGCACCACAATGACTGCGCTGACCACGGAATCCGTTGCAACCCTTGTATATACCTTCTACGACGACGTGCGCGCCGATCCGGAACTGGCGCCCGTATTCAGCCAGGCCATCGGCGACAACTGGGAACCGCACCTGATGCGCATGGTCGATTTCTGGAACAACGTGATGCTGGGGATTAAAGGCTTCCAGGGCAACGTCTTCGGCAAGCACATGGTGCTGGAAGGCGTGCTGCCGCCGCACTTCGCGCGCTGGCTGGAACTGTTCTCGGCCGCCGTGGACCGCCTCGAATTCGACGCCGAGGTGGCGGACGAGTTCAAGATCGTCGCCCGCCGCATCGCGCACAGCCTTCAGTATGGATTTTTCGGCAAGGTGATGGTGGAGTAAATCTGCTGCGCCGCAGCCGGTGCGCAATCATGCGCCTCGGCCACGTCCATCAGATCGCCCAGCGTGATGCCATCCAGCGAACCGAGAAACGCCTCGGTAGCCTGGACCAGCATCCGCTGCAGCATGCAGGTGTTCTGGTAGATGCAGTTGCCATGATCGCCCTCGAAGCACTCGGCCATGTAGAAATCGCTCTCGCTGCGCCGCACCACGCTGCCGATACTGAGCGACTCGGGCGGTCCGGCCAGCTTGATGCCGCCGCCGCGGCCGCGCGTGGTCTCGATCCAGCCCGCCAGCGCCATCTGGTGCACCACCTTGGTCAGATGGTTGCGCGAAATGCCGTGCGCGTCGGCGATATCGGCCACGGTCACCACGCGCTGCCGGTTCTTGCCCAGGTATAGCAGGGCGCGCAGCGTGTAGTCGGTAAAAGTGCTCAGTCTCATTCGTATGTCCCCAGTTCCAGTTCGTTCACGGCATTGATGGCCGCGTAGCGTTCGCTCCAGGTGCTCAAGGCATCCGGCAGGCCGTGCGCCAGCCGGTCCGGCGCAATGAACTCGCCGGACGCGTAGCCGCACCCCAGTTCGCCCAGCATTTCCCACTGCAGCAGGGTGGAGACTCCCTGCGCCGTGCTGAGCATGCCGGCCGCGTGCGCCTTTTCCAGCAAGGCGCCCAATATGTTTTTCGCGCGCCGCGATTCCGCCGCTTCTTCCACCATGGCGGCATCGATGGTCAGCACCTGCGTTGCGTCGGCGCACAGCAGACGCTCCTCGCCCACGCCGTTCAGCGCCGCAAAGGCCGACATGTTCTGCCGCGCCGCCAGCGCGCCGCGCGGCATCGGCAGCCACACGCGCGGGCGGAAGCCGCAATCGCTCCACAGGCGCATGGCCGATACCGCATCCGCCACGATCTGCCAGCCCAGTTCCGCCCCCAGCCCGAAGCCGTCGGCGTTGTAGCCGAAACCGGCCGGCGTGAGCAGGGTTTCGATACTGTCGATATGCCCGTCGCACAGCGACACGCGCGGACGGAAGCGCAGCTCGAATTCGCCCAGCTCCAGCGCACTGAGGATTTCCGACGCATCCATCTCAGTGTTTCACCAGGTAGCGCCAGGTCAGGCCCGGGAAGGCCAGCACGGCAAAGAAGGCCGAGGTGATGAACCAGCCCTGCCAGCCGATCGGCGCCACGCTGCCGGACACGGCCTGCAGCGCGGCGCAGGACGCCACCCAGGCGAAGTACAGCAGCAGCCAGCCCGCCAGCCGCAGCCAGGTGGACAGGCGCGCTACGGCAAACGGCAGGTTTGCCAGCAGCACGGCGGCCAGCAGCGCCAGCAGCGCGGCCTTATGCGTTCCCATCACAGGCTCCCGTAGGAATGCAGGCCGGAGAGGAACATGTTCACGCCGAGGAAAGCGAACAGCGTGATCACGAAGCCGGCCAGCGACCACCAGGCCAGCACGCCGCCGCGCCAGTTCTTCACCAGGCGCATGTGCAGCCAGGCCGCGTAGTTCAGCCACACCACCAGCGCCCAGGTTTCCTTCGGGTCCCAGGACCAGTAGCCGCCCCAGGCTTCGGCCGCCCACAGCGCGCCGAGGATGGTGGCAATGGTGAAGAACACGAAGCCCATGGCTATGGCGCGGTAGCTCAGTTCATCCAGCCATTCGCGCGACGGCAGGCGCGCGGCAAAGAAGGCGCGTCCCGCCAGCAGCCAGGCGCCGCCCAGCATGGCGGCCACGGAGAAGGCGCCGTAGCCGATGAAGTTGGCCGGCACGTGCAGCTTCATCCAGTAGGACTTCAGCGCGGGAATCAGCGGCTGCACTTCGTGCACGCTGGCTTCCGAGCCATACCAGAACAGGAAGCCGACCGCGGCGCTGACCACCAGCATCACCAGCGCGCCCAGCTGGCGGCTGCCGCTGCTGCGCTCCAGGTGCAGGTACAGCAGGGAAGTCAGCAGCGAGAACAGGATGAACACTTCGTACAGGTTGGACACCGGAATATGCCCGATGCCCGGTCCCATCAGATAGGACTCGTGCCAGCGCACCAGCAGCGCCGTGAAGCCGGCCGTGCAGGCCAGCCAGGTCACGCGGCTGGCCAGGGCCAGGATATTCTCGCCGCGGCGCAGCCAGCCAACCATGTAGAGCACGGTGGCGGCCAGGAAGCCCACGCCCATCCACATGATGGCTGACTGGCTGGCGAGAAAGTACTTGAGCAGGAAGCCGCCGGCGTTGGCCAGGTCGCCGCGGTACAGGGCAACCGCGCCCAGCGCCAGCGCGCCGCTGGCGCCGGACAGGGCCTGCAGCGCGCGCCAGCGCAGGCCCAGCCAGGCCAGCAGCGCGGCGCTGAGCGGCAGGATGGCCAGCTCGTAGGCGTCCATCAAGGTCGCGTAGCGCAGCAGGGCCACGCTGACGGTCGCGAACAGGGCTGCCAGGAACAGCGCGCTGCCGGCAATGCCGCGGATATTCATGCGGTCGGCTTCGTACTCAAAATTCAGGGTTTCGGAATGCATGATGCAGCTCCTCAGGATTGTTTACAGATGGCGGCCAACGCCGCGTGGTGTTGCTTGAATTCGTCCGGCAGCGAGGGCGTGTCGCGGTTGCCGGCATACGCCGCCAGCAGCGAGCCCCTGGCGCGGTCCAGCACCAGCCACAGGCGGCGCTCGCGCACGAAGTACATGCAGCAGACGCCGACGGCCAGCATGGCGCAGCCCAGGTACACCATCCAGGCGCCGGGAGCGCGCGTGACCTGCAGCACGGACGCGTTGCGCTGCTGCACACCGAGGATGTTGAAGCGCAGGCTCATGTTCTTGTCCAGCGCGTCGCTGTAGGCGTCCATCAGGGCGCGCACCGGCGGCGTGCCGGCCGTTGTCTGCGCTGCTTGCGATAACTGGGCCAGCATCAGCGCCTGCGCCAGCGCGCGTTCGACCAGCGCCGAATACAGCTCGCCGGCGCGCAGCTGCTCGGCTTCCGGCACCGACCGCTGCACCAGCTCCGCCACGCCGCGGTAGCCGCGTGCGGCAAAGGCATCCAGCAGCGCCTGCGTCGGCCCGGCCAGCTCGGCGGAAGCGCCGGTGGCGGCCGACGCGGTGGCGCGGCGCGCCTCGCCATCGGCCAGCGCGGCCGCCAGCCTGTCATAGCTGGCGGTGCTGCCGTCGGCGTCCAGCGGTACGCGCGCGTAGCGCATCTCGCCCTGCGCCGTCGTGCGCATGCCGCTCACGGCATACAGTGCGCCGTCGAAGCGGATCGGGTTGCGGTACACCAGCCATTCGGCAGCCTGGCCGGTCTTGTCGCGCAGCTTGAAGGAGAGCGACGGTCCCACGTCTTCCAGCGCGCGGCCCTGGCCGGCATCGCGCTTGAACACATTATTCGTGCGCCACTCTTCCAGTTCCAGGGTGTACGGCTGGCCGTCCACCAGCAGCGCGCTGCCGGCGCCGACCTTGCCTTCGAACTCGCGGGCCGCGCCGTTCTGCAGCAGCTGCATGCGCACCTTGCTGCCGCCGTCCGCGAAGCCGGACTGGTAGAAGGTCACGCCGCGATGGGTGTAGGGATGGTTCACGCGCAGCGTGACCGGAATGCGCTGGCCGCCGTCCTCGATCTCGATCTCGCTGACGAAATCGCTGGGGCGGGCGCCCGGCACGCCCTGCTGTTCATAGTGCTCGACGCGGAACTGCTTCAGGTGCACGGCAAACGGCAGCTCCTGCAGCAGGTAGCCGTCGCCCATCGACAGCAGCGCACTGCGCCCGCTGTCGCCTTCGGCCAGGTTCATCGCGCCGCGGAAGGAACCGGCATCGGCCGCCAGGCGGCTGGGCGGCGGCACATTGGCGTCCGCCAGGTCGCGCCGCTCCACCACCTTGCCGCCAGTGAGCAGCTGCCAGCGCAGGGCCAGATTGCCGTCCACCAGGCCGCCGATGCAGATCAGCACAATAGCCGTGTGCACCAGCAGGTAGCCGGCGCGGCGCGACATGCCGGTGCTGGCGGCCAGCAGCAGGCTGCCGTCGGCCAGCGCCTGCTGGCGGAAGCGGTAGCCGCGCTTGCGCAGCCAGCCCGCCAGGCGGCCCGGCAGCGCATCCGATGCGCCGTGCGCCAGCAGCAGCGGCACTTCCGCACTCTGCGGCAGGCGGCGCATCGAGGCCACGCTCTTGTTCTCGCGGAAGGTGCGCATCTCGTGCAGCATCTGCGGCGTGTACTGGATCAGGCCCAGCGTGGTCGAGGTGGCCATCACGCCCAGCAGCAGGAAGAACCACCAGGCGTGATAAACATCCGTCAGGCCGGCCACGGCAAACACCTCGGCCCAGAACTCGCCGTAGGCGCCGACGTACACCACGGCAGGCTGCGCCTGTTCCAGCACCGAGCCGATGGTCGAGGCCACCGCCACCACGGCCAGGATGGCCACGGCAAAGCGCATCGAGCGCAGCAGGTCGATCAGCTGTTTCATGGCTTCACCTTGCGGCCGTGCAGCAGGCTGTAGATGGCGGGTATCACCAGCAGCGAGAACAGCGGGGCCGACACCATGCCGCCGATCAGCGGCGCGGCAATCGGCTGCATCACATCCGCGCCGGAATCGCGCGAGAACATCACCGGCAGCAGGCCGCCCAGGATCACCGCCACCGTCATGGCTTTCGGGCGCAGGCGCAGCAGCGCGCCGCCGACAATCGCTTCCAGCACATCGGCGCGGCGGGCATCGGCCGGCAGCGTCGCCAGCGCCTGGTCGAGGTAGAGCAGCATCACGATGCCGAACTCGGTCGCCACGCCGGCCAGCGCGATCAGGCCGATGAACACCGCCACCGACAGCTGGTAGCCCAGCAGATAGGTGCACCACAGGCCGCCCACCAGCGAGAACGGCAGGCAAAGCAGCACCAGGCCCAGCTTGCGCGCGTCGCGGAAGTGGAAGTACAGCAGGGTGCACACCAGCAGCATGGTCATGCCGACCGCTGTCCACAGGCGCGCCTTGCCGTGTTCATACTGCAGGTACTGGCCCTGCCAGGTCAGGCTGTAGCCGGGCGGCAGTTTCAGTTCGCGTTCCAGCGCTGGCTGGGCTGCCTTCAGCCAGGCACCCGTATCGGCGTTGGCCAGGTCGATGAATACGTAGGCCACCGGACGCGCATTCTCGCTCTTGATCTCGGTCGGGCCGTCGGCCACCGAGATGCGCGCGATATCGGACAGCGTGACCAGGGCGCCGGACGGCGTCTTGACGCGGATCTCGCCCAGCGCCTGCGGCGAGTCGCGGTCGGCGCGCGGGAAACGCAGCGTGACGGGATAACGTTCGCGGCCATCGACAATGGTGCTGACCGCCTCGCCGCCCACCGCGCCCTGGATCAGGCGGTGCACTTCGGCCATGCTCAGGCCATAGCGTGCGGCACGGGCGCGGTCCACGTCGATATCCACGTAGCGGCCGGCGCCGACGCGCTCGGCAAAGGCGGAACGCGTGCCGGGCAGCTTGCGCAGCGCGCGTTCGGCCTGCAGCGAGATGCGTTCCAGTTGGCCCAGGTCCGGGCCGCTCAATTTGATGCCGAGCGGCGTGCGGATGCCGGTGGACAGCATGTCGATGCGGGTCTTGATCGGGAAGCCCCAGGAATTGGTCAGGCCCGCGAAGCGCACCGCTTCATCCAGCTTGCGGATCAGGTCCGCGTTGTCCTTCGCGCTGCCGGCCGGCCATTCCGATTTCGGCTTCAGCACGATGGTGGTTTCCAGCATGGACAGCGGGGCCGGGTCGGTGGCCGTCTCCGCGCGGCCAGCCTTGCCGAAAACGTGGGCCACTTCCGGCATGGCGGCAATGATGCGGTCGGTGCGGCGCAGGATGTCGGCCGCTTCGTCCACCGATACGCCGGGCAGGGTGGTCGGCATGTACAGCAGGTCGCCCTCGTCCAGCGACGGCATGAATTCGCTGCCCAGGCGCGCCAGCGGCCAGGCCAGCGACAGCAGCACCAGGCCGGCAATCGCCAGCACCTGCCTGGGCCGCGCCAGCGCCGCGTTCAGCAGCGGACGATAGATGCCCATCAGCCAGCGGTTGAGCGGATTGGCCGCCTCCGGCGGAATCCGGCCGCGGATCGCATAGCCCATCAGCACCGGCGTCAGCGTCACGGCCAGGATGGCGGCCGCGCCCATGGCGTAGGTCTTGGTATAGGCCAGGGGGCCGAACAGGCGCGCTTCCTGGCCCGTCAGCGTGAACACCGGCAGGAAGGACAGCGTGATCACCAGCAGCGAAAAGAACAGGGCCGGCCCGACTTCGGAGGCGCTGCGGCGCACGATGTCCCAGGTATCGGCGCCCGGCTCGCGCTCCAGGTTGCGGTGCATGTTCTCGATCATCACGATGGCCGCATCGACCATGGCGCCGACCGCAATCGCAATCCCGCCCAGCGACATGATGTTGGCCGAGATGCCCTGCACGCGCATCACCCACAGCGCCACCAGGATGCCGATCGGCAGCGTGACGATGGCCACCAGCGAGGAGCGGATGTGGAACAGGAACACGCCGCAGATCAGGGCCACGGCAATCGATTCCTCCAGCAGCTTGTCGCGCAGGGTATCGACGGCGCGTTCGATCAGGCTGGAACGGTCGTAGGTGGTGACCAGCTCCACGCCCTCCGGCAGGTTCTTCTTCAGCTCCGCCAGCTTGTGCTTCACGCCTTCGATGGTGCGCAGCGCATTGTCGCCATGGCGCATCACGATGATGCCGCCTACCGCTTCGCCCTGGCCATCCAGGTCGGCCACGCCGCGGCGCGGCTGCGGACCGGTAGTGACGCTGGCCAGCTGGCGCAGGCGTACATCCGGCGTGACGGGAATATCGTCGAAGTCGGACGGCTTGTTCAGGTAGCCGCGGGCGCGCACCAGGTACTCGGAGCGCGCCATGTCGAAGGAGGCGCCGCCGGCAGCGGAATTCGCATCGCGCACGGCCTGCGCCAGCTGTTCCAGCGTCACGTCATGCGCGGCCAGGCGGGCCGGATCGGCTTCCACGTTGAACTGGCGCGCCTTGCCGCCCAGGCTGGCCACTTCGGCCACGCCCGGCACGCTTTGCAGCTCCAGCTTGAGGAAGAAGTCCTGCAGGGCACGCAGGCGGTCCGGCGTGGTCTTGCCGCTGCGGTCCACCAGCGCGTACTGGTACACCCAGCCCACGCCGGAGGCGTCCGGGCCGAGCGCAGGGGTCACGCCCTGCGGCAGGCGGTTGCCCAGCTGGGCCAGGTTTTCCAGGATGCGCGAACGCGCCCAGTAGATGTCGGTGCCGTCCTGGAAGATCACGTACACGAAGGATTCGCCGAACATCGAGAAGCCGCGCACGGCGCGTGCGCCGGGCACGGACAGCAGGGAAGCGGCCAGGGGATAGGTCAGCTGGTCTTCCACGATCTGCGGTGCCTGGCCGGCATATTCGGCCTTGACGATGACCTGTACGTCGGACAGGTCGGGCAGTGCATCCAGCGACAGGCGGCGCAGCGATTCCACGCCGCCGATGATCAGGGCCAGGCTGAGAACCAGCACCAGCAGGCGGTTATCGACCGACCAGGAGATGAGCCTGCGGATCATGGTGCACGCTCCGCAACCAGCCTTTGCTGCATCGCCTGCAGGGCGCCGGCGGAGTCGAGCAGGAACTGGGCGTTGACGGCCACGTTCTGGCCCGCCTTCAGGCCGGAGACGATTTCCACCTGCTCGCGGTCTTCGATCCCGGCGCGTACTTCGGCGCTGCGGAAGTGGCCCTGCCCTTCATCCACCACCACGAAGTCGCCATGTCCGGTGCGGATCAGCGCATCGCGCGGCACGGTCAGGGCGCGGCGCGTGCTGGTGCGGATTGCCGCGTCGGCAAAGGAGCCGGGGCGGAAAGCCTGGTTGGCATTGGTCAGCGGCATGCGCAGGCGCGCCGTGCGGCTGGCCGGATCGATCTGCAGATTGTTCAGATCGACCTTCAGACGGGTACTGCGCTGGCGGTCCAGGCCGGAAGTCAGCACGATGCTGTCGCCGTTGCGCAGCCAGCTTACCTGGTCCGGGAACAGGGTCAGTTCGACCCAGGCGCGGTTGTAGTCGGCATAGGTCAGCACCACCTGGCCCGGATTGACGTAGCTGCCGACGCGGGCCGACACGGTCTGCACGATGCCGTCCTGCGCGGCGCGCACCGGCACCACTTCGACCACGCGGCGGTCCTTCTCCAGCTTTTCCATCACTTCCGGCGGGATATCGGCCGCCAGCAGGCGGTCGCGCAGGCGGAAGCGTTCCTTGGCCAGGCTGCCCATCATGGCGGCGTTCGGGCCGGTGGTTTCCATGGCTGCGCCCTTGGCCAGGTCGAGCAGCGCGTCGCGCCGCTGCAGCAGGTCCAGGTATTCGCGCTGGCGCGTCTGCAGCTCGGGGGAATAGATCTCGTACAGCACCTGGCCCTTGCGCACCTGCTGGCCCGGGCCCTGGATATTGAAGCCGCGGATCCAGCCTTCCACTTTCGGGTTGACCGAGACGGCGCTGCTCTCGTCCGGCGCGATGGTGGCGTAGGCGGTGATGTCCTTGTGCATCTCGGTTTCGCTGACGGCGGCCAGCTTCACGCCCATCTGGCGCTGGATGGCTTCGGCCACGTGCACCATTGGCGCGCCGTGCGCTGCCGGCGGCTGGCCGGCCGGCGCAATCTGCACCAGGTCCATATGGCAGATCGGGCAGCTGCCGGGCGTGGCCTGCACCACTTCCGGGTGCATCGAGCAGGTGTAGCCGCCGCTGTGCAGCGGCCTGGCGTTGGGCGCATCGTGCGCGCCGTGGCCGGCGTGCGCATCGTGCGCGGCGGCGTGGTGATCATGGGCAGAGGCGATGGCATACTGCTGGACGGCATACCCTGCACCAGCTGCCAGCGCGGCAGTTGCTGCCAGTCCCAGGATCAGTTTTCGTTTGGCTTTGAGCATAGGGGCATCCGTTCAAGAATTCGGGGTGCGCGCGGCAGGCGTGTTGGGCACCATGCCGCGCGCGGGGGGAAACTACAAAACTACGAAACTACGGAAATACAAAACTGCAAATGACGGTATCGATTAACGGACCAGGATGTTGTCGCCCTTGCCCATCTTCGGATCCGCATCGTTGGTGAACTGCAGGATCGCGATGGCGCCGGTCAGCGCCTGGCGCAGCGAGTGCGACACGATGGCGTTCGCGCCTTCGATCGGCGAGATGATGTCGAAGGAAGCAGCGTCGCCCGGGCCTACGGTGTAGCTTTGCAGGCCGGTCAGCACGTTCTTCGGATTACCGGACGGGTACACCTTGTCCCAGATACCGGCGATCGAGTGGAACGAAGAGAACTCGTTGACGCCGGCGTTCACGAAATGAATACGCACGCGCTCACCCGGTTTTGCCTGCAGCATGCGGCTGGCGGCTGGATCGTGCACCGGGTCGTACTTGAATACGCCGCCGTTGAACATCACGTTGGTCCACTTGTTGGCCATCATGTCGGCCTGGTTGTCCGGGTTGGCGTACAGCTCGGACTGGATCAGAACGTATTCGCGGTCAGCTTTCGGCAGCGCTTTCTTGTCCTTCGGATCGACGATGATGGCGCCGAACATGCCGCGCGCGATGTGCTGGATCATCGGATCGGCGCCGCAGTGGTAGAAGAACACGCCCGGATAGTCGGCCTTGAAGGTGTAGCTCTTGGATTCGCCCGGCTTCACGGCTTCGAAGTCCTTCACCACGTCGGCGCGCGCCGCGTGGAAGTCCATCGAGTGGGAGTTCTTGTTGGCCTTGTCGTTGACCAGGGTGAATTCGACCACGTCGCCCTCTTCCACGCGCACGACGTTGCCCGGCATCTTGCCGTCGAAGGTCCAGGCGCGGTACATGGTGCCCTTGTTGTCGATCGCCAGGTCCAGTTCCTGTGCGGTCATGGTCACCTTGACGGTCTTCGCCTGCACGGCGAAGGACGACATCAGCGCCATTGCAGCAGTCACGGCGAGCATTGCGGTTTTCTTTTTCATTTCATTCCTCGTTTGTTGAACGTCTTTGTTGATTACTTGCTGGTGGTTTTGCTTACGAATCGCAGGTAGGCCACCATTTCCTGGATTTCGCCGTCATTCATGATCCCTTCCCACTTGGGCATCAGGACGGATTTGCTGACAGCCAGGCCGCCGCCCTTGATCGCCTTGAACAGGGTCTCGTCGGGGGTGTCGCCCATGGCCTTGGTGTCGGTGTGGTCACGCGGCTTGACCGACATTTCCTTGCTGTTGATGCCGTTGCCGTCGCGGTTCACGCCATGGCACTGCACGCAGTAGGTGTTGTAGTTGCGGGCTGCATTCGCATGCGGCTCCTCCGCGTGTGCCGACAGGGCGGCAAAGCCCAGCAGCAGCGCGATCGTGGCGCGGCGCATCATTTCTTCTCTCCTTTGAGGGTCGTGATATAGCCGGTCAGCTTCTGCACGTCGGCTTCATTCAGGCCCAGCGAGGGCATCCACACATGCGGGTCGAACTTCTGCGGATCGCGGATGAACGACGCCACATAGTCCGGCTGCAGGCGCTCGCCGCCGGTGTACAGCTCGGGGCCAGACTGGCCACCACTACCCGGCTTGGCGGCGTGGCAGGAAGTACAGCCACGCAGCTTGGAGAACAGCATCGACGCCATCGATGCGCTCACTGGTTCGTTTTTGAAGGAGCCCTTTTCCACCAGGCCCGGCACCTTCAGCGCCATCAGCGCGTCGGCTGCCTGCTCGGCCTGCTCCTTCGCCAGCTTCGGATGCGGCGCCAGCCTGGATGCGTCAGGCGTGTCCGCGCTCTTGTCGGCCGCGGCCTTTACCGCCTTGGCGTACATCACGCCGGCCGGACGCAGGGCCACGGGATTCTGCAGCCAGCTCACCAGCCACTCGCGGTTGAACTTGTCGCCGGCGTAGTGCAGGTCCGGGCCCTTGCGGTCCCAGATGTGATCCAGGTTCTGCTTGTCCGGCTTGGCGACGGCGTGGCAGCTGATGCACTGCTGCTTGATCAGGTCATCGCCGGTGCCTGCCGCGGCAAGCCCGCTGACGGCCATCGCGAGCGCCAGAACGGTCATGTGCAAACGTTTCATATGCGCTCCTTACTGGACCAGTTGGCCCTTCATGTTGTCGTTGGTGTAGATGCCCGGACCTTTCTTCAGCGATTCCTCGTAGTAGAAGTTAGGCTCGTACTTCTTGCCCTTCCAGGAGTAGAACGGATCGTCGTTCTTGACTTCCTCGTACTCGACCACCGACATCACGCCGCCCATCGGACGATCGCCGTTCATGGTGTGGCTGTCCACGTGGTCGTGGATCATCCAGCGGCCAGGGTTGTCGGCTTCGAAGATCACGTCGTAGCGCTCGCCCGGTGCGATGGCGATGGTGTCCGCCTTGTACGGTGCAGGCAGCGGGAAGCCATCCTTGAACGCCACGGTCATGATGTGGCCGTGCAGGTGGATGCTGTGGGTCAGGTCGCCGGCGCCGATGAAGCGCATGCGCACCACGTCGCCCTTCTTCACGCGGATCGGCTGGTTGTCCGGGAAGGACTTGCCGTTGATGGTGAAATAGTCGAAGGTGTCGCCCGGAATGCCGCCGAAGCCGGGCTTGTTGGCCCACTTCGAATCCCAGTCGGACAGCATCAGGATCAGGTCCTTGGTGACTTTCTTTTCCAGCGCCGTCGGTTTCTTCGGCTTGACGATGAACGGACCCCACATGCCGCGCAGGACCACGTGCTCGTTGACGTTCACGTGGCAGTGGTACCACATCGTGCCCGATGGCTCGGCGGTGAACTTGTAGTCGAAGCTGTCGCCGGGCTTGATGCCTTCCTGGGTCACATCCGGCACGCCGTCCATCTTCCAGGTGCCCTTCTGCAGCATGCCGTGCCAGTGGATGGTGTGCGGCAGCGCCGTCAGATTGTTGACGTGGACGTTGATCTCGTCGCCTTCATCCACATAGAACAGCGGACCCGGCACCTGGCCGGCGAAAGCGAAGGTGTGGAACTGCTGCTTTTCCACCAGCGTGATCTTGGTGTCTTCGATATTCATTTCAAACTTGCGCACGGCAGCGAGAGCCTCGCTTTCGTACCCGACACAGGCCAGCACCAGGCCGAACAGCGCCAGTGCCTTACCCGTGTTCCATTTCAGGAGCTTCATATTGATCCCAACCTTTCCCGTTTTCCGTTTAAACATACATTTTATTTGCATGTTTATGGTCAAAAAAATTTGCTGGTCTCAACTGCCTTTCGCCAACAAACATGTACATTGTATGCATCTTTATGCTTTGGCGCAAGATTTCCGCAGACTTTATAGGGTCATTTACAGGTCGAAGCGCACTTCGGCGAACCAGCTGCGCTGCGGATACGGGTGGAAGTTCCAGTATTTATAGTTGTTTGCATTATCGACACCGCCGGCCACGCTCCACTGCCTGTTGAGGCGGTACACCACGCGCAGGTCGGTGGTGAAGTACTTGCTGGCGCCCTGGTAGGCAAAGCCGTTCGGGTCGCTGTTGTCCAGCGTCGAATACTGCTTGCCGCTGTAGCGCGCCGCGCCGGTGACGGTCAGCTGGTCCGACACGCGGTAGCTGGCCACGGCGCTGGCGCGCCATTCCGGAATGCGCGGCTGCCATTTGCCCACGCTGGCCGGGAACTTGTCGTTGCGGCTGATCTTCGAATCGGTCCAGGTGATGCTGCCGTTCAGGTCCAGGCCGCGCAGCAGCGCATCGTCGCGGCTCCAGGCCGCTTCCACGCCGTGCGTGCGCATGCGGTCCACGTTCTGCACATTGCTCACGTTGGGCGTGACCAGCACATTGGTCTGCGCATACAGCGCATCGCTGGTGCGCTCGAAGAAGGCGGTCAGGCGCAGCGCGGATTTCTCGCCCAGGCGCTCGGCCGTCAGCTCGGAGGTCCAGGATTTTTCCGGACGCAGGCTGGGGTCGTTGTTGATCAGGGTGCCCTGGCCGTTGATGCCGCCCTGGTACAGCTCGGAGACGGTCGGCATGCGCACGGCGCGTCCGGCCGACGCCTTCAGGGTCCAGTCGTCGCTGGCCTGGAAGGCCAGCGCGGCTTTCGGCGAGACGAAGGTTTCCTTGCGCTCCGGATGCTGCACGGTGGTGCTGGCGTTGGCGGTGGCGCCGTCGTGGCCCTTCCATTGCTCGACGCGAGCGCCCAGCACCGTCTTCCAGCGCGGCGCGAAGCGCCAGCTGTCCTGCGCGTACAGGCTGTTGATTTCGGTGCGGCCGGTAAAGGCCTGGTTGCGCGCGCCCGCTGCGCCGTCGATCCAGTTGCCGCTGGCGCGCTCGATGCTGGACAGCCTGTAGGCTTCGCGCTGGTAGCCGAAATCGACGATGTGCGCGCCGCCCATGCCCTGCGGCCGCCAGGTGCCTTTCAGCGCCAGCGTATTCCAGCCGGTGCCGCCCTGATCGACGATGCGCCCCGCCCCGCCGCCGGATGCGCCCGGCTGCGCCGTGGTCGGTGCGCGCAGCTGGTCGCGGTCGTAGTCGTACAGGCTGGCCGCCACTTCCCAGTCGAACACGCCCTTGGTATGGCTCTTGAACGAGAGGCCGTGCATGAAGTGCTGCAGCGATTCGTTGGAGGCGTTGAAGTCGGTCGCGGCCAGCGTGTAGCCCTTGCCGTCGATGCTGACCGGGCCGCTGTACACGGTATTGCCCTGGGCATCGCGCAGGTAGCTGTCCGGCCGGCCCTGCGAATCGTTCTTCCACCAGCCCAGGGTGTAGCTGGCGCGCACGCTGGGCGTGAGGTCGTAGGCCAGTTTCAGCTTGGCCTGGTCCTGCACCGTGTCGTACTGGGTGGCGCTGCCGAGGATCAGCCAGTCGCGGTTGCTGCGGTCCTTGCCCGGCACCGGACCGCTGACGGGGATCGCGCCTTTCGCCGGCGTGGTGGCGGCGGACAGGGCGCGGGTGGCAAAGGTCAGCGGCTGGCCGTCGCTGTCGGTGCGGTTCAGCGCCAGGAACCAGGAGAAGCTGCCGATGCGGTCGCCCAGCGAGAAGCTGGCCTGCTTCGCGTGGAAGGTGGCGTTGGTGTTGTACAGCTCGAAGGGCTGGTGCACGTAGGCCAGCCTGGCGTGCGCCTCGAACTGCTTCGGCATGCGCGTCACGTAATCGACCACGGCACCGACCGAGTTGCCGCCGTAGGCCGCCGAGAACGGGCCGTACAGCACATCGACGCGCTCGATCTCTTCCGGCGCCACCATGCCCCAGCGCGGCGCGAAGGTGGCGCCGTTGCCCAGGTAGTTGGAGAGCAGGATGCCGTCCGCATACACGGCCGAGCGTGCGCTGTTGCCCGTGCCGGAAGCGCGGGTGGACAGCACGGCGTGGTTGTAGTCGCCGACATAGCGCTTGCGCACCAGCAGGCTGGGCAGGTATTTCAGCGCATCTTCCGCGTCGGTGGCGTTGACGGTGCGCTCCAGCTGTTCGCGCGTGACGCCTTCGATGGTGGTCGGGATCTGCGTCGGCAGCGAGGTCGGGCGGATGCCGGAAATGGTGACCGTGCCGAGAATCTTGGACGGTGCCTCGCCACCTTCGGCGCCATCGGTGCCGGCGGCACGGACGGCAGTATGGGTAAACGCGGCCAGCAGCGCGGCGGCGAGCGGGATCAGTCGGAATTGCATGATGCTTCCTTAAAATGTTCGGTGGTGCGTGCGCCTTGCGGCCGCGCCGTGTGAACGGCGCGTGCAATGCGGGAGGGTCAGGCGGGAACGGGGAAGATCAGGCGAAGGGCGGCGCGCGCGGCTGGGCCGCCAGCCAGGTGAGGAAGGGAGACGGGACGGGGCGGAAAGCCGGCGGCGCCAGGCTGGCCGGCCGCTGCGCGGGCAGCGGCGCCGTGGCCAGCGTCGGCAGGTAAGGCAGGTCGGCCTGCATCACGCAGTAGCCGCAATGGTTGCTCAGCGGGTGCGCGGCCCTGGTGTGGCAGTCGGCCATCGCTTCGTGCGAGGCCTGCTGCGCGGCCAGGATCTGCGATACGCCCGGCGCGAGCGCAGCCATCAGGACTGCGAAGCAGGCCAGGTAGATGATGCGCGCCAGGTATCGTTTGCTGAACATAAGATGCATTATATATGCATGTTTATGCCAAATCCACAATCACCTATGCGGCGTGGGGATTTAGACCAGCGACAGGGCGCGCGCCTTGGCCAGCGCGCTGATGCGGTTGTTTACTTCCAGCTTGGCGTAGATATTCCGCAGGTGCCACTTGATGGTCTCGTCCGACACGAACAGCTCGCGCGCCATATCGCGGTTGCGCAAGCCCCGCTCCGCCAGGCGCAGCACGCGCCGCTCCTTCTCCGACAGGACCGGGCTGGCCGCCTGCGCCGCCGGCGCTTCGGGCGCGGGCGGCAGCGCCGCCATCACCTGCTCCAGGTACTGGCGCTGCGGCGCCGGCAGCTGGCGTCCGCTGATCTCGCGCAGCAGTTCGGCAAAGCCGCTTTCGTCGGCCAGGCTGCGGCAGGCGCCCGCTGCCATGCCGATGCGCAGCGCACTTTCCGCCGCCGCCAGGGCCTTGCTGCGCTGGCCGGCGCGCGCATGCAGCACGGCGCGCAGCGCATCGGTGCGCGCCACCAGCGCGCATTCGGCGCGCCCGTGCGCCACCTGTTCGCGCAGCTCGTCCACCTGCGCCAGTGCAGCGGCCAGGCCGGCGCTGGCCGCCTGCAGGCGCAGCGCGGCCAGCGCCACTTCGCCATCGGCCAGCGGCGCCGCCGCGGCCGCCAGCAGGCCGCTGGCGCCGGCCAGGCGCATGGCCGCATCGGCATTGCCCTGCGCTAGCAGCAGCTGCACGCATTCGGCCGACAGCAGCAGGTGGAAGCGCTGGCGGCCGCAGCGCTCGGCCAGGCTGGCGGCCTGCATCAGGCACAGCTCCGCGCCTTTGGCATCGCCCTGCAGCCACAACAGGCGGGCGCGGGTGCGGTAGGCGGCCAGCGTGTATTCGCCAAAGAAGCGCCCGTCATAGAACTCGCCCGCCCCATCCAGCAGCGCCTGCGCTTCCTCAAGGCGGTTCTGCTCAAGGCAGACCGCGGCGCGCATCATGGCCACCAGCTTCACGCCGTGCGATGCGGCGCCGAAGCGCGTGCCGATATCCATCTGCGAGGCCAGCAGCATGCGTTCGGCGCCCGCCACGCTGCCCGCCTCGAACTCCACCAGCGCCGTCAGCACCTCGGTCCACGCCAGGCCGAGCGGCATATCCGACTGGCGCATCTGGCGCCGCGCGCCGGCCAGGTCGGCCGCGGCGCGGGCATAGTCGCCCATCAGGTAGGCGTTGTAGCCGCCCAGCAGCAGCGCGCTGCCCACTTCATACGGCGCACCGGCGCCGCCCCAGTGCGCCATCCATTGCCGCGCCGCCTGCACGGTGCGCGCCGGCTGCTCGCTCAGGCAGTACCAGGCGCAGCGCGCCAGCATGGCCGCGCGCAGCACGCCGTCCAGCCGCCGCGGCGCCACCCGGCCCGGACGCGGCTGCAGGGCCGGCCGCGCTTCCAGCTGCGCCAGCTCGGCGTCGGCTTCGGCCAGGCGGTGCGTCATCAGCAGCACGGCAATGCGCGTCATGCGCAGCGCGGGGCGCCGTGCCAGCGTGGCCGGCGACAGCTGCGACAGCCAGCCCATGACGCGCGTGTAGTCGCCGCGCCGGCCGGCCAGGTCCAGCGCCGCTTGTTCCAGCAGCGTGGCGGCGCGCTGGCTGTCGCCGGCGGCAAAGGCGCACTCGATGGCTTCCCTGCTGGCGCCGCTGGCGGCAAACCAGACGCTGGCGTCGCGGTACAGGCGCTGCGCTTCCTGCGGCGCCATGCTGTCCATGCGCTTGCGCAGCGTGGCGCCGAAGGGGCGCAAGTAGCGGTACCAGTTGCCGTTGCGGTCGAGGGGAATCAGCGGCAGGCCGCGCCGCTCGATGGCGGCAATCATGGCGGCCGGATCGGCCACGCACAGCACCTCGCGGCACCAGTTCAGCGAGAAGCGCGACGGCAGCGCGCTGCAGTGCAGGAAGGCGTCCAGTTCGCCCGGCAGCTGGTCCAGCGCCACGTCGTCCAGGTAGGCCGCCAGGTCGCGTTCGCCCTGGCACAGCTCGCGCACCAGCACATCCGGATCGGCGCCGCGCCGCAGCGCCAGCGCCGCCAGCTGCAGGCCGGCCGGCCAGCCTTCGGTCACCCCGTGCAGCGCCTGCACCTGCGCCGCCCCCAGCGCGCGGCCGCCCACTTCCTGCAGCAGGCTGCGCGCGGCCGCACCATCCAGCGCCAGCTCCGCCATGCCGGCCTCGCCGACCTGCTGCGCCAGGCGCAGCTTGCCGAGACGCAGCGGCAGCGCCGTGCGCGCGGCCAGGAAGAAGAACACATTGGGCCGGCCCTGCTGGATCAGCTCATCGAGCGCCAGGTGGCCGCTGCCTTCGCACAGCTGTTCGCAGTTGTCGAGGAAGATGGCAAGCGGCTGGCCGTCCGCCGCCTGCTGCAGCGGTGCGGCAAGGCAGGCCTGGAAGCGCTGGCTGCTGCTGTCGCTGGTATCCAGCGACAGCCAGAAAGTATGGGCGCCGCGCTCCTGCGCGGCGCGGTACAGCTGCGCCAGCAGCACCGACTTGCCATAGCCGGCGGGCGCGGTAATCGCCAGGATACGCTGCCGCAGCAGTCCCTCCAGTGCGCGGCCGAGGGCCGCCACCGGGACTGTATGCTGCGGTAATGCAGGGGGGACGAGCTTGTTGCGGGGGACATCCATAGCGCTACAGGATAGCGCGCTTTGACTGACCGTCAATTAAACAGATGTCTTAAATTGTAGCGGCCCTTCGACAATCAGCGTTGCGGGTGCAGCGTGATCACCCGGCGCAAGGGGCCGTCGGAGGGAGGCGCGACGGGCTTCGACTCTGTAGCGCAGCCGCCACAGCCGCCGCAGCCATCGTCGCTGCTGCCGCAACCGACGCCTTTCTTTTTCTTCCACGGGTGCGGCAGGTAGCGGTTGCCCACGTACAGCAATGCCCCCAGCACAATCAGCGCGACGATAATCTCTTGCCACATGATCAGGCTCCCAGCGCCAGCGCGGCGCGGTAGGTGATGAACGAGGCCGCATACGCCAGTGCAAACATATAGCCGGCCATGTACAGCGAATAGCGGATGCTGCCGGTTTCGCGGCGCACCACCGACAGCGTGGAAATGCACTGCGGCGCAAACACGTACCAGGCCATCAGCGACAGCGCGGTCGCCATGCCCCAGCCCTGGTGGATCACCGGCACCAGCGTGTTCGCCAGTTCGTCGCCGGTCTGCGACAGGGCGTACACCGTGCCCAGCGCACCCACCGCCACTTCACGCGCGGCCAGGCCCGGCACCAGCGCAATGCAGATCTGCCAGGTGAAGCCGATCGGGGCGAAGATGTATTCCAGGCCGCGCCCCAGGTAGCCGGCCGCGCTGTACCAGATCGGCGGCTGGGTGGCGCCTTCCGGCGCGCCGGGGAAGCTGCTCAGGGCCCACAGCAGGACCATCAGCGTCAGGATGATGGTGCCGACCCGGGTCAGGAAGATCTTGGCGCGCTCCCACAGGCCGATGGCCAGGTTGCGCAGATGCGGCCAGTGGTAGGCCGGCAGTTCCAGCATCAGCGGCTGGTTCTTCTTGGCGCCCATGCTGCGCTTCATGAACCAGGCCACTGCCATGGCCGAGATGATGCCGGCAAAGTACAGGCAGAACAGCACCAGGCCCTGCAGGCTGATGCCGCCCAGCACGTCGCGCTCGGGAATGAAGGCGGCAATGATCAGTGCATACACCGGCAGGCGCGCCGAGCAGGTCATCAGCGGCGCAATCATGATGGTGACCAGGCGGTCGCGCGGATTCTGGATGGTGCGCGCCGCCATCACGCCCGGAATGGCGCAGGCAAAGGACGACAGCAGCGGAATGAAGGCGCGGCCCGACAGGCCCACGCCGCCCATCAGGCGGTCCAGCAGGAAGGCCGCGCGCGGCAGGTAGCCGCAGTCTTCCAGCGCCAGGATGAAGAAGAACAGGATCAGGATCTGCGGCAGGAACACCAGCACGCCGCCGACGCCGGCAATGATGCCGTCCACCAGCAGGCTGCGCAGGATGCCGTCCGCCATGTGCGTCTTGAGCAGGTCGCCGAAGGCGGCCACGCCGCCTTCGATCATGTCCATCGGCACTTCGGCCCAGCTGAACACCGCCTGGAACACCAGGAACATCAGCACCGCCAGGATCACCGGGCCGGCCACCGGGTGCAGCACCACGTTGTCGATCTTCTCGCTCAGGTTGCCGCGGTCGTTCTCGTCGCGGGTGGCGACGGACAGGATGCGGCGCACTTCCTTCTGCGTCTCCTCCACCGACACGGCGTCGATGGCGGACAGCGCATTCGGCCTGGTTTCATACACCGGCCACATCGCGTCCAGCGCGCGCAGCAGATTCTGTTCGCCGCCGCTCTGCACGGCCACGGTTTCCAGCACCGGCATGCCCAGTTCCCCGGACAGCTTCGATACATCGATCACGATGCCGCGCTTTTTCGCCACGTCCATCATGTTCACGCACAGCAGCATCGGCTGGCCGAGGCGCTTGATCTCCAGCACCAGGCGCAGGTTCAGGCGCAGGTTGGTGGCGTCAACCACGCACACCACCACGTCCGGCGAACGTTCGCCCTCGCGCAGGCCGGCCACCACGTCGCGCGTGATCTGCTCGTCCGGGGTATGGGCCGACAGGCTGTAGGCGCCCGGCAGGTCCAGCAGGCGGAATTCACGGCCCTGGGGCGACTTGAAATGGCCTTCCTTGCGCTCGATCGTCACGCCGGCATAGTTGGCCACCTTCTGGCGCGCGCCGGTGAGGCGGTTGAACAGGGCCGTTTTACCGCAGTTGGGGTTGCCCAGCAGGGCAATGACGGGCTGTTGCGCAACACGTTGCGCGGAGGTTTCTGCTGCACCCATGAATTATTCCGGTTGAACTGCGATCAGCGCGGCTTCGAAGCGGCGCAGCGCAAAGGTTGCGTTGCCGACCTTGATGGCCAGCGGTTCCCCACCCGGCATGCCGCGCTTCAGCAGGCGGATGCGCTCACCCGGCACGAAGCCGAGTTCCATCAGGCGGCGCGCCAGGTCGGCGCCATCCTCGGTATCGTCCATATTCGCGGGCGACACATGCACCACCGTACCGCTCTTGCCGACCGCCAGCGCGTCGAGATTGATGAGGGATGGAGCGAGGGTCATGGCGGCACTTCCGGTGTGTCTGGGGGGAAAGCTCATTATAGGTCAAATGCGAATGGTTAGTATTTGCGCTTGCATTGTAAGCCGGTTCGGGTAGAATAGGAACCGTAATGATAATGATTCTCATTAAGAAATCATTAAGAATGGCAGAGATGCCATTTGGAATATCTATCAGCCAGAAGGTAATTCGATGATCGTTTGTGTCTGCAACAACATCTCTGATCGTGAAATCCGTCAAGCCGTAGACTTGGGCATTACTTCCATTGACGAGCTGCGCGATGCACTCGGCGTTGCCACCAACTGCGGCGACTGCCTGAGCTATGCAGTGGAAGTGCTGGACGAACATCTTGGCGCCATCGCGATGCAGGAGACTGTACTTAAGCGCCCCTCATTAGTCGAATAAGGAACGCCATGAGCTCGATGAGTTACCCCGCCTACAGTTTCAACTACGGCGGAGGTTCCGGGAGGGTGAGCAAGATCGCCATTGTCATCGGACTCCATGCAGCGCTCTTTTATATGGCCAAGGAAGGCATGCTGCACCGCATGGTGGACAAGCTGCCGGAAGTGGTCAACGTCAAATTCGTCAGCCCGCCCTCGCCGCCTGCCCCGCCCTCTCCGCCGAAAATGGTGGAAGTCGCCCGTCCCAATGTGATCACCCCGGTGCTGCCGCAGCTGCCGATCGTGATCGAGAACACCATCACCCTGCCGCCGCCGGCGCCGCGCACCACTGAGCCGGTGCAGCACGTGGCCGCCGCTCCCGTCAGCGCACCAAGCGCGCCGGTGACGCCGGCGCCTGCCGGTCCGCGCGTGGTGTCCGGCGTTGAATATATCCGTGCACCGCAGCCGGTGTATCCAAGCATGTCGCGCCGCATGGGCGAACAGGGCGTGGTCATGCTGCGCGTGCTGGTCAATGAGAAGGGCCACGCCGAGCAGGCCAATATCCAGCAATCCTCCGGTTTCCAGAACCTCGACGAGGCAGGCCGCCAGGCTGCCATGCGCGCCCTGTTCAAACCGTATATCGAAGACGGCAAGGCGATCCAGGTGTACGTGATCGTGCCGATCAACTTCCGCATTTCTTAAAAAAAGGGGCCTCGGCCCCTTTTGCTTTTTCAGGTCTCGGCCCACAGCCGCAGCAGGTTGTGGTAGTGGCCCGCCAGCCCGACCATGGCCTCGCTGTCCCCATGCTGCGCGCGCAGGCGCTGGATATTCTGATCCAGGTCGAACAGCATATTGCGCTGCCAGTCGTCGCGCACCATGCTCTGCGTCCACAGGAAGGAGGCGATACGCTCGCCCGAGGTGACCGGATTCACGCGGTGCACGCTGCTGGACGGATAGACGATGGCGTCGCCGGCCGGCAGCTTCACTTCATGCGCGCCGTAGGCGTCCATCACGGTCAACTCGCCGCCCTCGTATTCTTCCGGCTCGCTCAGGAACACGGTGGTGGACACGTCGGCGCGCAAGGTCTGCTTGGTGACCGGGTTGATGCGCACGGAGCCGTCGATATGCAGGCCGTAGGTTTCGCCGCCCGAATAAGCATTGAAGTAAGGCGGCAGCGCGCGCAGCGGCAGCACCGACGAATAGAACAGTGGATTGTTGACCAGGGACTGGGTAATCACATTGCCCAGCTCCAGCGCCAGCGGGCTGGCTTCGCTCAGCTGGCGGTTGTTCTTGACCTGGGCGCCCTGGCTGCCCACGCTCTGGCGCCCGTCCACCCAGTCCGCCTCCGCCAGCAGTTTGCGGAACTGTTTAACCTGTTCGGGCGAGAGCACGCCGGGGATGTGGAGCATCATGATGAGGTCGCTTGGAAGGCGGATGGTGGGACACAAATGATAATGGTTTTCATTTACGTTAGCAATCCTATGTAAGGCAAGTGGCTGTTGGCCCCCCGTCTTTCATGGCAGAATGGCAGTATTCATCCAAATTTAACAAGGACAAGCCCCATGAAAGGCGATAAAGATGTTATCCGTCTGCTGAACGCTCAGCTGACCAACGAACTCACCGCGATCAACCAGTATTTCCTGCACGCCCGCATGTACCGTCACTGGGGCCTGGAAAAGCTGGGCAAGAAAGAATACGAAGAATCGATCGGCGAAATGAAGCATGCCGACAAGCTGATCGACCGCATCCTGATGCTGGACGGCCTGCCAAACCTGCAGGCGCTGCACAAGCTGCTGATCGGCGAGAACACCGAAGAAATGCTGTCGGCTGACCTGAAGCTGGAAAACGCCGCGCACGTGACCATCAAGGAAGGCATTGCCCAGTCCGAAAAAGTGGGCGACTACGTGTCGCGCGACCTGCTGCTGGAAATCCTGACCGACACCGAAGAACACATCGAGTGGCTGGAAACGCAGATCGACCTGATCGGCAAGATCGGCATCCAGAACTACCTGCAATCGCAGATGGCGGAAGGCGACGAGTAATCCCCGCGCCGCGCAAGAATCAGGGCTGCCCGATGGCAGCCCTTTTTTTTTGGTTCATCGTGGAATTCCGGGAAACTCGTGCTCAGCCTGGTTAAGCCAGCTCGCCGGCAGTAACTCGTGGGGGATGGATCGCTGTCGCGATGGTGGGTGTCGCTCCACCACTTTTACTAAAACCTTCTGTGAGCTGCTACTTCACGCTTACTAAAACTATTTCGCCGGATTCAACACGATTCAGGGCACTAAAACGCACTCGCGCCGTCTAGGAAATAGTAGCCGCGAGAATTTCCAGTATGCGTGGTTCATGGCGGCACTTTTAGTACGCGCTGCGCCGTTTAGTAAGCCTTAGGTAGCGATAGCAGCGTTTGGAAAAAAACCATTTTAGAGACCCCATCATGCGAAGTCTCTACCCCATCCGTGCACCCGGCCGCCCAGGCACTGGCAACTTCTGCCTCCGAAGCGGAATAGCGGAATACCAGTGGAAGCAGGTCTTCCTGCCGCCCGGAACCAGGCTGTGCGCCAGCTTCAGCGGTCAGAATTATTTCGCCCAGGTCGAGGGCGATGCGATCAAGTGCGGCGAGCAGGCGATGTCGCCGTCGCAGTTTGCCAACCTGCAGACGGCGCACAGCCAGCCGCCAGGCGCAGAGACAACGCGCCGGCGGCCTGCTCCGCCATCAACCCGCAATGCAGCGAAGCGAGCCTGGTCAAAGACCATCATGTGCGCCAGCTGACATTGCTGCACAGGCTACCGTGCCTGGCAGCGGCAGTCAGAAGAAAGGCCGCGGAAAAGGACTGCGCGGCAAGCGCTGCGCGGTAAGGCGCCATCCCGCTAATCCGCGATGGCGCTGCCTTACGCGGCCTTTAATGGCCGGGACAACACGCTCATCCGGCGCGGCTGGGTTCCACCAGCGCCAGCAGGCGGGAGCCGAGCTCGGCCTCCGTGCCCGGTTTGGCGCGCAGCACCGCGACCAGGCTCAATTTCTTATCCATTTTCTCCTCCCAGGTCCAGACGTGGACCGATGCGTTTTCCACGTGCCAGAACAGGTCCGCGATATCGCGCGCCGCCAGCATGCTGGTCAGGTTGATTGCCATGTCCGACTGCAGCTCCGCCAGTGAATGCTGCGTAATGGCGAGCGGCCGCAACTGGAAATTCGCCCGCCCGGCCATGTGTTCGAGGAATTCGCTGCGGCCGAACTGCGCAGCGGCGTGCTGCAGGCCTTGCCGGAGAAGTATCGGATGCCGGGCGAGTCGTTCTACCTGTACTACCCGAACCGCGCGCACATGCCGGGCAAGCTGCGCGCTTCCATCGACTTCTTCCGGTGAAGCGTCAGGCCAGACCCCAGGCCTGGCGCCAGGGCTGATAGAAGCCCAGGTCGGCTGGCACGGCGCCGGCAATGCCGCAGATCGCGCCGGCAAATTCGTTGGCGCGCGCCAGGGTGGTGGCCATATCCCAGCCATGCGTGCGGCCGAGGATGAACACGGCCGAATAGGCATCGCCTGCGCCCACGGTATCCACCAGCCGCGCCGGCGGATAGGTGTGCAGGTCGCGCACCGCCGTGCCGTCGTTGGCGAAATACATGGCGCCGCGCTCGCCCATGGTCACCAGCATGCCCTGCAGCGAGAAGTTGTGCATCAGCGAGCGGCATTCCGATTCCAGCACCACGCAATCCATCTTGTCGGTGCCGGGACAGGTATGGCAGTACCAGCTGAACAGCGTCTGCAATTCCTGCTCGTTGACCTTGATGATGTTCGCTTCCTGCAGTGAGGTGAAGACGATGGACTCGTCCACCCAGCCTTCGCGCAGGTTCAGGTCGAAGAAACGGGTGGCGGGACTGGCGTCCAGCAGCGCTGCCAGCGCATGGTGCGAATTCGGCGCACGCTGGGCCAGCGTGCCGAAGTAGATCAGGTCCGGCGAAAAGGCGCGCAGCACGTCCAGCGCCAGCACGCTTTCGATATGATCGTAAGCCTGCTCCGGCAGGATCTCGTACTGCGGCTGGCCCTGCGCATCGCGCGCGACCTGCACCCGTCCCGTGGGATGGCGCTCATCCAGCTGCACGCCTTCGGCCGACATGCCGAAACGCGCGAACTCGCCGCGCACCAGGTCGGCATTGGCATCCGCGCCGAGGCGGGTGACCATGATCTGCGGCTGGTGGAAGGCGGCCAAGTTGCGCGCCACATTGAACGGCGCGCCGCCGACGATCTTGTCGCTGCCAAAATCGTCCAGCAGGGCTTCGCCGAAAACCAGAATTCTCTCTGCCATCGCCTGGTCCCTTCGCTGGGGGGTTATGCCACGGGCACGGTGTCTTTGAACGAGTGACGCTCGGACAGTTTATCAAACAATTTGCCGAGGTTTGGATGCGCGCTGCGCCAGTCGATTTCCGGGAAGCGGAAGCTGAGCCAGCCCAGGCAGCAGCCCACGGCCACGTCGGCCAGCGAGTAGTGATTGCCGGCGCACCAGGCGGCATCGTCCAGGCGTTCGGCCATCGCGGCCAGCCCCAGCTCCACTTTCAGCAGCTGGCGTGCAATCCACTCCTCGCTTTGCTGCGCGGCAGGACGCAGCGTGCGCTCCAGGCGCACCAGCACGCCCGCATCCAGCACGCCGTCGGCCAGCGCTTCCCAGCACTTGATGTCGGCGCGCTCGCGGCCATTCGGCGGCAGCAGCTTGCACACCGGCGTCAGGGTGTCCAGGTACTCGACGATCACGCGCGAATCCTGCATGACGTAGCCGTCTTCCATGACGAGCACAGGCACTTTGCCCAGCGGGTTCAGTGTCCGGATCGCGCTATCCGCAGCCCAGACGTTTTCCTGTTCGAAGTGGTAGTCGAGTTTCTTTTCCGCCAGCACCACGCGCACCTTGCGCACATAAGGGCTGGTCAGTGAACCGATTAGTTTCATAGAAGCCATGAGTCGATAATTAGATAGCAGTATAACATCGAGGTCCCGCGCTTTGGCGCAGCGCAGCGCCCGGTAGTGGCATCCGCGCCAATGGTAAAATCTTCTTTTTTCCAGCCCCTTCCCGCCTGATTATGACTACGCCCTATTCCACCTTGTCGGCCCTGTCCCCACTGGACGGCCGCTACGCCGCGAAAACCGACAAGCTGCGTCCCATCCTGTCCGAAGCCGGTTTCATGCACCACCGTGTCAAGGTGGAAATCGCCTGGCTGCAAGCCTTGTCGCTGGCCGGTTTCGCCGAGATCAAGCCGTTCTCGCCATCCGCCACCGCCCTGCTGGACAAGCTGGCCGCCGGCTTCACCGAAGCCGACGCCGCCCGCATCAAGGAAATCGAAGCCGTCACCAACCATGACGTGAAGGCCGTGGAATACTGGCTGAAAGAGCAGGTGAAGGACGTGCCGGAGCTGGTGGCCGCCTCCGAGTTCATCCACTTCGCCTGCACCTCGGAAGACATCAACAACACCTCGCACGGCATGATGCTGAAGGCTTCGCGCGACAGCGTGATGCTGCCGTCGCTGAACGCCGTGGTGGCCAGGCTGAAGGACATCGCCCACGCCAACGCCGACCTGCCGATGCTGTCGCGCACCCACGGCCAGACCGCCAGCCCGACCACACTGGGCAAGGAATTCGCCAACGTGGTGGCGCGCCTGGAGCGCGCCGTGGAGCGTATCGCCAGGGTGGAAATCCTCGGCAAGATGAACGGCGCCGTGGGCAACTACAACGCCCACCTGTCCGCCTACCCGTCGTTCGACTGGCCGGCGTTCTCGAAGAACGTGATCGAGCAGCGTCTGGGCCTGGTGTTCAACCCGTACACCATCCAGATCGAACCGCACGACTACATGGCCGAACTGTTCGACGCCTTCGCCCGCGCCAACACCATCCTGCTGGACCTGAACCGCGACATCTGGACCTATGTGTCGCTGGGCTACTTCAAGCAGAAGCTGAAGGCCGGCGAGATCGGCTCGTCCACCATGCCGCACAAGGTCAACCCGATCGACTTCGAAAACTCGGAAGGCAACCTGGGCCTGGCCAATGCCGTGCTGAAGCACCTGTCCGAGAAGCTGCCGGTATCGCGCATGCAGCGCGACCTGACAGACTCCACCGTGCTGCGCAATATCGGCGTGGGCTTCGGCTACACCCTGCTGGCCTACGACAGCTGCCTGCGCGGCCTGAACAAGCTGGAAGTGAACCCGGCCCGCCTGGAAGCCGACCTGGACGCCAACTGGGAAGTGCTGGCCGAACCGGTGCAGACCGTGATGCGCCGCTACGGCATCGAGAACCCGTACGAGCAGCTGAAGGAACTGACCCGCGGCAAGGGCATTTCCAGGGACGCCCTGCGCGAGTTCATCAACGGCCTGGCCATCCCGCAGGAAGCGAAAGACGGCCTGCTGGCGATGACGCCGTCGAACTACACCGGCATTGCCGCCCAGCTCGCCAAGGCGATCTAAGCTGCAGCAAACAAGGGGCCTCCGGGCCCCTTTAACTTTTTCTTAAGGCAATAATTCTTTAGCTGGTCAACACTGGCCACCGCTGTCCGCGTTTCTTTGGTATATTTAGTCCTAATACGTACTAATTTTCCGACACCCGATGCAACGCTATACAAAAACAGCAATATTGCTCCACTGGCTGACAGCCCTGCTCATCATTGCCGCCTTCACGCTCGGCCTGGTGATGACCGACATTCCCGGCCTGACCCCGACCAAGCTCAAGTACTACTCCTGGCATAAATGGCTGGGCGTGACCGTGCTCACGCTGGCCGTGATCCGCGTGCTGTGGCGCAAGGCGAACCGCCCGCCGGCGCATCCTGCCTCGATGACCGCGCTGCAAACGAAGATGGCGGACGGCATGCACTACCTGCTGTACTTCCTGATCCTGGCGGTACCGGTATCCGGTTACCTGTACACCACGGCGGCCGGCGTGCCGGTGGTGTACCTGGGCCTGTTCCAGATCCCGTCCCTGTTTGCCGCCGATCCGGCGCTCAAAGAAGTGCTGAAACCTGTACATTACTGGCTGAACATGATTCTTGCCGCTGCCGTCCTGGGACACGTTGCGGCCGCGCTGAAGCACCATTTTATCGATCGCGACGGCGTGCTGAAGCGCATGCTGCCGTAAACCTTACTGGAGTACCTACATGAAGAAAAGCGCCCTGCTCGCCTCCCTGCTGGCTGCCGTGTCCCTGGCTGCCGGCGCCGCCGTCCTGAAAACCGATCCGGCCAAGACCAGCGTGTCGGCCGTGTTCAAGCAGATGAACGTGCCGGTCGAGTCCAAGTTCAAGAAAGCCAGCATCGTGATCGACTACAACGCGGCCGCACCGGACACGTCCAGGGCCTCGGTGGAAATCGACACCGCCTCGCTCGACCTGGGCGACGCTGAAATGAACAAGGAAGTGGCGAAGAAAGACTGGTTCAACTCGGCCCAGTTCCCGAAAGCCACCTTCGTTTCCAGCGCCATCAAGGCGGCCGGCCCGGGCAAGCTGAGCGTGACCGGCAAGCTGACCATCAAGGGCAAGGTGCAGGACGTGAGCTTCCCGATCAACGTCAGGACCGACGGCGGCAAGCAGGTATTCGAAGGCGCGCTGCCGATCAGGCGCCTGGCCTTCAATGTGGGCGAAGGCGAATGGAAGGACACCGGCATGGTGGCCGATGAAGTCACGATCAAGTTCCACGTCGTAGGTCAATAAACCGAACCACTCTTTAGGAGACTGAGTAATGCGATTCAAGCTGCTGACTGCTGCGCTGCTGGCCGTATCCGCGTCCGGCGCCTTTGCCGCCACCTACAATATCGACCCCTCGCACACCTACCCCAGCTTCGAGGCCGACCACAAGGGCGGGCTGTCCGTATGGCGCGGCAAGTTCGACAAGACGTCCGGCACCATCCAGATGGACCGTGCAGCCAGGACCGGTTCGATGGACATCACCATCGACGCCGCCTCGATCAACTTCGGCCTGGACAAGATGAACACCCACGCCAAGTCGCCGGACATGTTCAATGTCGAGAAATTCCCGACCGTGAAATACACCGGCAAATCGTTCAAGTTCGAAGGTGAGCAGCTGGTGGCGGTGGAAGGCGAGCTGACCATGCTCGGCGTGACCCGGCCGCTGACGCTGAAGATCAACAAGTTCAAGTGCGTGCAGGACCAGCGCCTGAAGCGCGAAGTGTGCGGCGCCGACGCCAGCGCCGAGTTCAAGCGCACCGACTTCGGCCTCAACTACGCCACCCCGGTCTTCGCTCCCGAAGTCAAGCTGGCGATCCAGGTTGAAGCCATCGCCGCCCAATAAGCCGTTTTGACCATTCAGGGCCGGACCCCATTGGGTCAGGCCTTGTCGATTTTGTCCCAGGCGGAGCGGGCGGCGTGCTGGGCTTGCTCCCAGCTCAGGCGCGATTTGCCCTTGATTTTTTCCCACTCACCGCCGAGCTTGTTCTCGAAGTCTTCCCAGCGTGCATCGCTGCGGCCACGGATCGTGTACCCGGCTTCATACGCCGGCTGGTAATCGTCGAAGTCGTAGTTCGGGTTGAAATACGACTCGTTGCGGTAGTGGTCCTGCCAATAGACCCGTTCTTCGGCCGGGTCCACGTAAGCGCCCGCGCCGTGGCCGACGATGCCGCCCGCCAGCGCGCCAATCGCGGCGCCGGCCACGATGCCGACCGGACCGGCCGCAGCGCCCGCGGCGCCGCCGGCAACCGCGCCGGCGCCTGCGCCGAGACCGGTGGCGACAGGATGTTCACTCAGGCTTTCAGCGGCGTCCAGAGCCGCGTCGCCCACGCGCGTGTCTTTATCCTTGCTGTCCATGGGAATTCCTTTCCGATAATTGGTGCATTGCACTCACGATAGGCCAGCACCGCCACGGTTTCCGTTCGTTGGCGCACTGACCTTCGCCGAAGACGCGGCCTACACTGAATTCAAGGCCGGAAGTCAAGCCGGCCGCGATTCGTCAACGAAAAACCGAGGGGGTGAGCAATGAACTTTATTATCTGGATCGTTATTGGCGGCATCATCGGCTGGCTGGCCAGCCTGGTCATGAAGACTGACGCACAGCAAGGGCTGTTCCTGAACGTCATCGTCGGCATCGTCGGCGCACTGCTCGGCGGCTGGCTGCTGTCGCCGCTGTTTGGCGCCGGCACCATCAACGCGGATGACTTCAGCGTCATGTCGCTGGTGGTTTCCTTCCTCGGCGCGGTGATCCTGCTGGCCATCGTCAACCTGATCTTCCGCGGCAGAGTCCGATAGCGATACGCAATGCTACAGAGCAACTGTTGACGGCAGTTGCCGGCATAGGGATACTCAGGGGTTCTCTCAGCAATGGGAGAACCCCTTTCCATTCCTATAACGACGGACCGCATGAAAAAATCACTTCTCGCGCTCGCTATCCTGAGCACCACCGCCGCCTATGCCGACGAAGGCATGTGGATGCCGCAACAGCTGCCACAAGTAGCCAAGCAACTCAAAGCCGCCGGCCTGAAGCTGGATCCCGCCACCCTGACCAAGCTGACCGAATTCCCGATGAGCGCCATCGTGAGCCTGGGCGGCTGCTCCGCGTCCTTCGTCTCGCCGCAGGGTCTGGTGGTGACGAATCACCACTGCGTGTACAACAGCGTGGCGCAGAATTCGCGCCCCGACCGCGACCTGCTGGCCAACGGTTTCGTGGCCCACTCGCTGGACGAGGAACTGCCGGCCGCGCCGGGCACCCGCGTGTTCGTCACCAAGGAAGTGCTGAATGTGACCGACAAGATCATCACGCCGGAAGTGGCAAAGCTGAGCGGCAAGGCGCGCAGCGATGCGATCGAGAAGAACCAGAAGACCCTGGTGGCGGCCTGCGAAAAGGATGAAGGCCACCGCTGCACCGTGTCGTCGTTCTACGGCGGCCTGGAGTTCTACCAGATCAAGCAGCTGGAAATCCGCGACGTGCGCCTGGTGCACGCGCCGCCAGCCGGCGTGGGCAAGTTCGGCGGCGATACCGACAACTGGATGTGGCCGCGCCACACCGGCGACTACGGCTACTACCGCGCCTACGTGAGCAAGGATGGCAAGGCGGCCGACTACTCCAAGGACAACGTGCCTTACCAGTCCAGGTCCTTCCTGAAGCTGGCCAGGGAAGGCGTGAAGGAAGGCGACTTCGTGATGGTGCTGGGCTACCCCGGCCGCACCAACCGCCACCGCCTGCCGTCCGAAGTGGCGTTCACCTTTGACTGGAACTATCCGGCCTTCGTCAAAGCCTCGGGCGACAACCTGGCCATCATCGACCGCGAGACCAGGGACAACAAGGACCTGGCCCTGAAATACGCAGGCCAGGTGGCCGGCATCAACAACTACTACAAGAACCGCCAGGGCATGATCGACTCCTACGCCGGCAGCGATTTCCTGCAGCGTAAGACGGCCGAACACGAAGCCCTGAAGGCATGGGTCAACAAGGACGCCAGGCGCAAGGCCGAATTCTCGGCCGACATCGACAAGGTCGAGCACCTGATCGCCGAGCGCGATGCGGAAGTGAAGAAGGACTTCAACCTGAGCTACGGCCAGCCGCGCCTGCTGAACACCGCACGCCAGCTGTACCGCCTGGCAAACGAGTCGCAGAAGCCTAACGTCGAGCGCAAGTCCGGCTACCAGGAACGCGACCTGCCGCGCATCAAGTCCGGCGTGGCCAACCTGGTCCGCACCTACGACCAGAAGGTGGACAAGGCGATGGTGGCGCACCACCTGCAAGCCTACCTGGCGCAGCCTGCCGCCGAACAGAACGCCGCCTTCAACGCCGCCCTGGGCCTGAAGCAGGGCATGAGCGAAGCCGAGCTGTCCGCAGCGCTGGACAAGCTGTACGCCGGCTCCAAGCTGGGCGACGCCGACGTGCGCAACGCCTGGATCGGCAAGTCCGCGGCCGACTTCAAGGCCAGCGACGATGCCTTCATCAAGGCTGCCGTCGCCATGTACGACGCGTCCATGAAGGAAGAAGCGGAAGAGGAAGAGCTGGCAGGCAAGCTGCAGCAGGCTTACGGCAGCTACATGAAAGCCAAGATCGCCTTCATGAAGTCCAGGGGCCAGGCGGTATACCCTGACGCGAACAGCACCCTGCGCGTGACCTTCGGCAAGATCGCCGGCCGCGATCACGGCGCCGACGGCACCACCTGGACCGCCTTCACCACTGTCAAGGGCGTGGCCGCGAAAGCGACCGGCACCGGCGAGTTCAACGCACCGAAAGCACAGCTGGACGCGATCAAGGCGAAGGACTTCGGCAAGTACGCCGATCCGAAACTGGGCACCGTGCCGGTGAACTTCCTGGCGACGCTGGACATCACCGGCGGCAACTCCGGTTCCGCTGCGCTGAACGCCAAGGGCGAGCTGGTTGGCCTGGCCTTCGACGGCACGCTGGATTCCATCATCTCCGACTGGGACTTCAACAACGCCAACACGCGCGACATCCAGGTCGATCTGCGCTACATGCTGTGGAATATGAAGCACATCGACAAGGCCGACAATCTGCTGAAGGAAATGGGCGCCGAGTAATCTGCGCAACAAGCATCACACAGCAAGCAAAAAGGCACGCTTCGGCGTGCCTTTTTTGTGGTTCATCGCGGATTAGCGGGAGGACGCGTTACCGCGCGGCGCTTGCCTCGGAGCCCTTTCCGCGGCCCTTCTTCTGACCTGCCAGGCATGGCAGCCTGTGCCGGAAAGTCTCGCAGATGAAGGGTTCGAGCGCCAAAGTGTCGGACCAGAAATGTCCGGTGAATTTGCCCAGGTCTTCCAGCACACCGGAGGGCGCGGATGGGATAGTCGAGAGTTCGCATGATGGGGTCTCTAAAATGGTTTTTTTCCAAACCCTGCTATCGCTACCTAAGACTTACTAAACGGCGCAGCGCTGAGCAGGTTTTAGTAAAAATGGAGAATACAGACCCCATCATCGCGACAGCGATCCCCCCCCCCAAGGAGTTATTATTTCAGCGGCAGCCAGGCCGGCTTGCGCTCCACATACCACTCGCGTTCCAGCTGCTGCGCATACGGCGTATCCAGCGTGCCCAGTGCCAGCGCAATGCGCTGCGGCGTCTCCTCGCTGCGCCAGATCAGCGTCGAGCCGCACACGCGGCAGAAGCCGCGCCGTCCGTGCTGGGACGAATTGAACTCCTGCAGCAGATCCTCGCCACGCTCCCAGACGAAGGTATCGGTCGGCACGTTGATGTAACTGCCGGCAGCCGCGCCGTGCTGCTTCTGGCACATGCTGCAGTAGCAGTGGCTGGACTGGAAGAATGGCCCGTCGGCGCTGTAGGCAATGCCGCCACACAGGCAGCTGCCGCGTATCGCTTTGCTCATTGTCGTCTCCTTGACCGGGCGGCTGCGCGCCCACCGCGCTATTCTGCCAGCTTCAGTCCGGCGATCGCCGCCACGATGACGGCAATCAATACAAGCCGCAGAGGCGCGGCGCTTTCGCCGTAGAGCAGGATGCCCAGCGCGGCCGACAAACCAGCACGTTTTGCCTGCATGAGGTAAATTGACTTTTTTTATCGCTATCAAACCGGAGGCAATAATGAGCAAGAAAGTGGCGCTGATCGTCGGCAGTCTGCGCAAGGATTCCCTGAACCGCACCTTTGCCCACGAGCTGGTGGCCCAGGCCCCGTCGTCACTGCAGTTCGAGTTCGTGGAAATCGGCGACCTGCCCTTCTACAACCAGGACCTCGAAGACGCGGCCAGCCTGCCTGCTGCCTGGACCACCTTCCGCGACAGGATTCGCGCGATGGACGCCGTGGTCTTCTTCACGCCGGAATACAACCGTTCGATTCCGGGTGTGCTGAAAAACGCCATTGATGTCGGCTCGCGTCCTTACGGCAAGGGCGTATGGAGCGGCAGGCCGACCGGCGTGATCTCGGTGTCCGTCGGCGCGGTGGGCGGCTTTGGCGCGAATATGCACCTGCGCCAGTGCATGGTGACCGTGAATGCACCGACCATGCCGGGGCCGGAGCTGTACATCGGCAACGCCACCAGCCTGCTCGGGCCGGATGCCAAGGTGGCGAATGAGCACACCAGGGAAAGCCTGAAGAAGTGGGCGGCGGCGTTTGCCAACTGGGTGGAGGCGAATCAACCCTAAAACCGGGGTCAGACCCACGGGGTCTGACCCTTGGCCCGGCCCGCGGACGTCGGCGATAGGGTCAGACCCCACGGGTCTGACCCTGGCTTTAGGTTTTCGACGGTGGGGTCAGCCCCCATGGGTCTGACCCTGGGTGCAGGTTTTGGTAAAATCCAAGTCGCGCCCACCCCGCGCCCTCCGCCAAACTCTGAGATCCAGACGCCATGCCAGAAATGCTCACGCCTTACGAAAAAGGCAACCAGAACCAGACCACGCTGTGGACCGAATGCATTGCCTTTTACGAGGAACTCGCGCGCCGCTTCCCATCTATTCTGAAGTTCGAGCAGGCGGCCATCTCGGACGCGGGCATTCCGCTGCACGTCGGCATCGTCAGCCCGGACGGCGTGTTCGACCGCAAGCAGATCAAGCACGAAGGCCGCACGGTCTTCTTCAACAATAACGGCATCCACCCCGGCGAGCCGGAAGGCATCGACTCCTGCATGGCGATGGTGCGCGACTTCTGCTTCAACCCGGAAAAGCTGGTCAAGCTCGGCAAGACGGTGCTGCTGTTCGTCCCGGTGTACAACGTGGACGGCTGCCTGAACCGCGCCAACACCTCGCGTCCCAACCAGGACGGCCCGGAGCAATTCGGCTTCCGCGGCAACAGCCGCCACCTGGACCTGAACCGCGACTTCATCAAGTGCGACACGCTGAACGCCCAGTTCTTCAACAGGCTGATTACCGACTGGGACCCGGACGTGATGGTCGATACCCACACCTCCAACGGCGCCGACTACAGCTACACCATGACCCTGATCCACACCCAGCCCGACAAGCTGGGCTCCGGTCTCGGTCCCTACCTGCGCGAAAAGATGCTGCCGCAGATTTACACGGACATGGAAGCGGCCGGCTGGCCCACCTGCCCGTACGTGAATCCGGTGCAGGAAACGCCGGATGACGGCATCGCCGACTTCCTCGAAGTGCCGCGCTTCTCGACCGGCTTCACGGCGCTGCACAACATCATCGGCTTCATGCCCGAAACGCATATGCTGAAGCCCTACAGGGACCGCTACGATTCGATGCGCGCCCTGGTCGAGGTCACGCTGGCCTATACCATCAGGCACGCCGCCGACATCAAGCGCCTGCGCTCCGAAGCAAAGGCGGCGCAGCGCAAGCAGCAGGAGTGGGCCGTGACCTGGAGCATGGACGAACAGAACCCGTCCAAATTCCACTTCAAGGGCTATGAAGCGCAGCGCCATCCTAGTGTGCTGGGCAACTACACGCGCCTGTCCTACGACCGCAGCAAGCCATGGGCGCGCGACATCAACTGGTACACCCATTTCAAGCCGGCCACCGTGATCCAGGCGCCGAAAGCCTATGTGATCCCGCAAGCCTGGCGCGAAGTGGTCGAGCGCCTGCAGTGGAACGGCGTGGAGATGACGCGCATCGAGGCGCCAACCACCGTCACCGCCCAGTATTACCACATCGCCGACGCCCAGCCGCGCCGCCATGCCTACGAAGGCCATATGTTCCACGACGTGGTGAAGGTCGAGAAGCGCGAGGCCAGCTTCCACCTGAACGCGGGCGACTGGTATGTCTCCCTGAACCAGGACAATGCGCGCTACGCCATCGAAACCCTGGAACCGGAAGCGCACGACAGCTTCTTCCGCTGGGGCTTCTTCAACTCCGTGCTGGAGAAGAAGGAAGCGATTTCGGACTATGTATTCGAAGACTCGGCAGTCGAAATGCTGGAAACCGAGCCTGAGCTGAAAGCGAAATTCGAAGCGTGGAAGGCGGCCAATCCTGAACTGCTGTCCAACCAGGACGCCGTGCTGCACTTCATCTTCCACAATTGCAGGCGCCATGCGGAGCCCGAGTGGCGCCGCTATCCGGTGCTGTCGATTGTGTAAGACGGGGCCATGCACTACGCACTCAATCTCCGTACTTTTTTCTACAGCCACTACTTCCATCTGGGCCTGCGCTTCGGCGCCGGCCTGATGGGGATCATCGCGCTCGCGCAGTGGATCGCCGGCGTGCATATCGCCGTCTCGGTGGGCATCGGCGCACTGTGCACGGCGCTGATGGACCTGCCCGGCCCGTTACGCCACAAATTCAACGAGATGATGGCCTCGGTGCTGCTGTGCACCGTGGTCACGCTTGTCATCAGCCTGTGCGGACCGTATTTCTGGCCGCTGATGGTGATGCTGGTGGCGGTCAGCTTCTTTGCCAGCATGATGGTCGTATACGGCAAGAAGTCCATGCCGCTGCAGCTGGCGACGCTGTTCGTGATGACGATGTCCACCGAACATGTGCGCACGCCGCTGGAATCCCTTGTTCATGCCGGCCAGTTCCTGATCGGCGCCCTCGCCTATCTCGCCTATGCCATGTTCGTGGCCTGGCTGCTGCGCCACCGCATCAAGCAGCAGGTGCTGGCCGAAGCCCTGTTCGAGCTGGCCGCCTACATCGACATCAAGGCCGACTTCTACGACACGCGCTACAACCTCACGGAACAGTTCAACAAGCTGATTCGCCACCAGGCGCTGCTGGCCGACCGCCAGCAGGCGTCGCGCGACATGGTGCTGCGCTCGCACCAGAACCGCAAGGATGCGGTGGTGGTGCAGGTGCACGTGGCCATGCTGGACCTGTATGAACAGATCCTCTCCACGCATACCGATTACGCCCAGCTGCGCACCCACCTGGTCGATTCGCCCGCACTGCAGACGCTGCACGACCTGGCCTTCAAGGCGGCGCGCGATATCGAGTCGGTGGCCTTTGCCGTCACCCGCAACCGGGCCTCCTTTGCCAGCGCCGACTACTCGCCGGAACTGAACGCGCTGGACCGCTGCATCGCCGGCCTGCTGGCGGAAGTGGAGGCCGGCAAGCCGCGCCAGGAAGCGCTGGCGGTGCTGCGCGCCCAGCGCAACAAGGTGCGCGCCATCGTGATGATGATCGCGGACCTGCACCTCGCCAGCCAGAAGGACATGGGCACCACGCCCTACTGGGCCGACATGGACCTGCAGCCCTTCCTGTCGCAGCAGAAGTACGAGCTGGGGCTGATGCTGTCGCACTTCCGCTGGAATTCGCCGATCTTCCGCTTCTCGCTGCGCGTGTCGATGGCGATTGCCGCCGGACTGGCCATCGCCTCCGTGCTGCCCTACCATGCGCACAGCTACTGGATCATCCTCACCATCGTCATCATCCTGAAGCCCAGCTTCAGCATGACCAAGCAGCGCCGCGCCGACCGCATCATCGGCACCGTGATCGGCTGCATCATCACGGCCGTGGTGCTGAAATACCTGAACTACACGGCGGTGGTGCTGGGCGTGCTGATTCTCGCCACCGTGGCCACCTTCACCTTCACCTATCTGCGCTACCGCTATGCGGCCATCGCGGTCAGCGTGATGATCCTGCTGTGGATGTACACCATCTCGCCGGGCGGCGGGGTGATTTACGAGCGCCTGGTGGACACCTTCATCGGCGCCGGCATTGCCACCGCCTTCAGCTTCGTGCTGGCGAGCTGGGAATACCAGTCGCTGCCGCACCTGATCCGCGAAGTGCTGGATGTAAACCTGAGCTATATGCGCGCCAGCTTCGATCTGCTGCGCGGCAAGCAGCGCAACGATTTCATCTACCGGATCCAGCGCAAGCGCCTGATGGACTCACTCGCTGCCTTGAGTGCAGCGTTGGTGCGCATGCTGGATGAACCGGCCAGCAAGCAGCGCGCGGCGGAGGACATCAACCTCTTCGTGGTGCAGAACTACCTGCTGATGTCGCACGTGGCGGCGCTGCGCGCCATCCTGCGCCGCCATGTGAAGGACATTCCGGCCGATGCCGTGGGCGAGATGCTGGGCGACAGCCACTACCAGGTATGCCGCGCGCTGACGGCGGCGCTGGAGCGGCACGGCGTGACAGCGCCGGCGCCGGCCTTTGCGCCGCTGCCGGGCGCCAATGATGGCTGGACCGTACCCGGCTGGCCGGGCTGGCCGCTGGTACAGCGCCGTATCCGCCTGCTGCAGGCGGATGCCGACAAGATCATCGTGCACAGCGAAGCCATCGTACGCAACGTGGAAGCCGGCGCCTAACGCCGGGCCGCGCTCTGCGCCAGCGCCACGCGCGCCGCCGCCAGGTCCCAGGCGGCGCAGCCGACCGTCTTCAGCAGGACCGGCTCCGACAGGGCCGGTGTTGCGCCGTCAAACGCCGCGTGCAGCCCCTGCACTGCATTCCAGTCCACACCGGCCTGCAGCAGGTCGCCCGCCTCGTGCCGCGCACCTTCCGCATCATCCACAAAGAGGCGGCTGGCGCGCACCGTGTCCGCAGCAATTTCCGCGGCCGCAGGCTTGAACGAGCCCACGGCAATCAGCAGCCGGCCGGCGCGGGCCGGCAAGGCGTACACCGGCACACTGCTGGTGGTGGCGGTAATCACCACGTCCACCTCGTCCGCCACCGCAGACAGGTCGGCTGCTGCATGGCGCGGCGCACCCGCCCCCGGCAGCAGCACCTTCAGCTCGGTGCGAAACGCCTCCACCGAATCGGCGCTGCGCCCGGCCACGTCCAGCCGCACGCCCGGATACAGCGCGGCCAGCGCCTTGGCATGGCTCAGCGCCTGCACGCCGGTACCGACCAGCAGCACGCGCTGCGGCGCCCTGCCCAGCAGCGTTGCGATGCCCAGCATGGAAACGGCCGCGGTGCGCCGCTCGGTGACCGTGGCGCCGTCCAGCAGCAGGCGTATGCCGCCGTCGAACGCATCGGCCACGCTGAGCTGGCCGGCAATGGTCGGCAAGCCGCGGCGCGGATTCTCAGGGACGACGGAAATCAGCTTGTGCACGGCGATATCCTGCGCACTGGCCACCATCGACAGCAGGGAAGCGCCGCCTTGCAGCGGCTGCACCAGCCTTGGCGGACAGGAGATCCGGCCCTGCGCCAGTTCGCGCATGGCATCGCGCAAGGCGCTGACCAGCTCGGGGAAAGGCAGCAGCGCTGCCGTTGCTGCCGCTTGAAGCGTCTCCTTCATGCCGCCTCCTGCTATGATGGGTGAATGTCACATTGCCAGAGTTGCGGCGCGTGCTGCGCCAATTTTCGCGTCTCGTTCTACTGGGGCGAAAGCGATGCCCATCCGGGAGGCACCGTTCCGCACAGCCTGACGATACCGGTTACACCATACCACGTGGCCATGCGCGGCACGGACCTGCGGCCGGTGCGCTGCGTGGCGCTGTGCGGCGAAATCGGACGCGATGTCGCTTGCAGCATTTATGCCCAGCGTTCCTCGACCTGCCGCGAATTCAAGGAAGCCACGCCCGAGTGCAACAGGGCGCGCGCCGCCTGCGGCCTGCCGGCCCTGCCCCTGTCAGTTGAAGCAGACGCGGTTACGGCCTGATTCCTTGGCGTGGTAGAGCTGCACGTCGGCCCGCTGCAGCATGGCTTCGGCGCTGGCCAGTCCCGTGTCGGCGCACACGCCCATGCTGATCGTTACCCGCAGTTCCGGGTGCAGCGCTTCCCAGTCGTAGCCTTCCACCAGGCCGCGCAGCTTGTCGCATAGCGCGGCCGCCAGGTGGCCCGGCGTTTCCGGGAGGGCCATCACGAATTCCTCGCCGCCGTAGCGCGCCAGCAGGTCGGATTCGCGCATGTGGCTGCGCAGGATTTCCGCCACCTGGCGCAGCACCGCGTCGCCCGCGGCGTGCGACCAGCGGTCGTTGATCTGCTTGAAGCGGTCGATGTCGCAGATCACCAGCGCCAGCGGACGGCGGTGGCGCATGGCCTGCTTGTACAGGGTGCCCGCCTGCTCGTCGAAATGGCGGCGGTTGTAGAGCTGGGTCAGCGCATCGCGGATACTCAGCTCGCGCAGCTGCTCCGACTGGCGCGCCAGCTGTTCGCTCATTTCGTTGAAGGCGGCCGTCAGTTCGGCGATTTCATCCTTGCCACGCACCGGCAGGCGCTGGCGCAATTCGCCCTTGTGCATGGCGCGCACGGCTTGCGTCAGGCGGCCCACGCTGCCGGTCAGGCTACGGCTGAGCGCCAGTCCCAGGGCGATTGCCAGCACGGCCGCCGCCGCCACGCCGGCCTGCAGCGAGGACCTCATCGCGTCCAGGTATTCCTGCTCCTGCGGCGTCGGCGTGAGGACGCCTTCGCTGGACATGAAGGCGACCTGGCGCCCGTCCACCACGATGGGACGGGCCGAGGCGCGCAGCGCCTGCGGCAGCGGCTCGCCGGGATGGAACCGGCCGCCGCCAAGCAGCACGCGGTAGCCGGCATCGGCCAGGATGAAGCGGAAGGGAGGCGGGCCGTAGCCGTGTCCCGGCGGGCCCTCGGGCGGCGGGCCAAAACCCGGCGGCCCCTGGTGCGGATGGCCGCTGCCGGACGGGCCGGGCGGACCGTCAACCGGCCGCAGGCCGTCAGCCGTGCGTGTGAAGTGCTCGAAGCTCTCGGACGCCACGGCCGTCTGCCAGTCGCCGTAGCGCGCCAGGTACGCCGTCATGGCGCGGTGAAAATGTTCCGCCGCCTGTTCGCGCCGGATCGCATCCACCTTTACCGTCACGCCGACAAAGGCCAGTCCGCCGACCATGGCTACCGCTGCCAGCCCGGTAAACAACAGGGCCAGCATCAGCTTCACGCGCACCCGCATCCGTTCAGCCGCCCAGGTAGCGGTTGAACCAGTTCACGGTACGCTGGCGCAGGTCGTGCGTATGTTCCGGCTTGCGCAGCGAGTGCCCCTCATCCTGGTAGATCACCAGCGACGACGGCACATTCATCGCGCGCAGGCCGTGCCAGAACTCCATCGACTGCACGGCCGGCGTTTCCACGTCGCGCTCGCCGACATAGATCAGCGTTGGCGTTTTGGCCGACTTGATGGACTCGATCGGCGACAGCTTGCGGTAGATGGCCGGATCGTCGTAAGCGGAAGCGCCGAAGAACGGGATCATCCACTGGTCGATGCCGTTCTGGCCGTAATAGCTGATCCAGTTGGCGATGCCGGCGCCGGCCACGGCCGCCTTGAAGCGGTCGCTGTGCGTCACGCCCCACATGGTCATGAAGCCGCCGTAGGAATGGCCCATCAGGCCGAGGCGGTCCACGTCCACCGGCGCCACCCTGGCGGCGGCATCGACGCCGGCCAGGATATCGCGCAGGTCGCCGCCGCCGAAATCGCGCCGGTTGGCGCTGGTGAATTCCTGGCCCTGGCCGAAGGAGCCGCGCGGATTCGGCATGAACACGAAGTAGCCCGCCTCGATCAGGGTGCGTAGCGTCGCATTGCCGTACTCGCCCGCCGAAATGTAGCGCGGGCCGACCGCCGCCGCAGGACCGCCGTGCACCTGCACGATCATCGGATACTTCTTGCCTGCATCGGCGTTGCGCGGGCCGAGCAGCCAGCCCTGCACGCTGAAGCCTTCGTTCTGCCAGCTGACGTTGCGCACCGCGACCTGCGGCGCGAAACCTTCATTGTCGTGGGTGATGGGCGCCAGTTTTGCCAGCGGACCGGCCACCAGGCGCGGACCGTGCTCGAAGTCTTCCTGCGCGGCGGTGGCCTTGCTGCCGTCCGCACTGAAGGAGAAGCGCCCCTCGGCGCCCTGCGAGCTGACCGGCGCCGACCAGCGCACCTGGGTCTTGCCGGTTTTCGCATCCAGCGCCAGCACGGCCGTCTGGTCGCCCATCAGGGCGCTGCCCAGCAGCCCGTTCCTGCGCCAGACGATGCCGTTGAAGCTGCCCTTGAAGCCCGGCGTCAGGTTGACCGGCTCGCCGCCTGCCAGCGGCACGGTCCAGATATCGCCGCCGACCGAACCGAAGTCGGACATCAGGCCGCCGATATACGCCACCGTCTTGCCGTCCTGCGACACGCGCGGGGCATTCAGCTGGGTCCTGGGCGAGGCGATCACGCGCAGTGCGCCGCTGGCGGCATCCACGTAGCTCAGCTTGGCCACCCACCAGTTGTTGTCGCCGTTGCCCTTGGCGCTGGTGGCAACGAAGCCCTTGCCGTCCGGCGCCCAGTCATATTCGTAAATGAAGGTGTCTTCCGGCGACAGCAGTTTCAGTTCGCCGCCGCCCGCCGGCACCACGCCGATGCGCTGTGCATCCTCCTCGCTGCCGATCTCGCCCACCAGGCGTGCGCCGGCAGCCGTGGCGCCGGTTTCCTTTTTCGCGCCGACGGTAGCCAGCATGGCGATGCTGTTGCCGTCCGGCGACCAGCGCGCGGTGCTGGCCACGCCTTTCACGCTCGCCAGCACGCGCGGCTCGCCGCTGCCGGCCACGAACAGCGTGGCTTCGCCGGCCTTGCCGTTGCCGGCAATGAAGGCGAGCTGCTTGCCGTCCGGCGACCAGCTCGGGCGGTCGTAGCTGCAGGTGGCGCAGGGGTCGTACTGGTTCAGGATCTTGCCGCTGGCGGCGTCGCGCACCACCACGCTGGCGTGCGGGCGCTTGTCGGGCGCATTGGTGTCCAGCGATTCCAGCGCCACGATGCGGTCGCCGGCCGGGGAAATGGCGGCTGCGCGGTATTCGCGCAGCGCGGAGGTGTCAGCCTGGGCAATCGCCCCAGACATGATGGCCGTGGCCACGAAGGTTGTTTGGGCGATTGCTTTCAGCTGCATGGGATTACACTTTCCTGAGTCGAGAGTTGTGAATGCCGTAGAAGAAATAAGTGATCACTGCGACCACCATCCAGACCGTGAAGATGACCTTGGTTGCGTGCGACAGGTTGATCATCAGGTAGGCGCAGGCGGCGATGCTCAGCGCCGGTACGAAGTATGGGCCGAAGGGCACGCGGAAGCCACCCTTTTTGGCGATGGCGATGCCGGCCTTGCGATCCTTGCTGCGCAGGACGGGAACGGCAATGGAAACGATGATGAAGGCCGTCAGCGTGCCCATGGAAACCATATCCCACAGGAAGGTCGAATCGACCAGGCCCGCCACCACGCCCACCACCGCGGACACGATCAGCGTATTCACCACCGGCGCATGGGTTTTCTGGTTCACGCTCTGGAAGGCTTTCGGCACCAGGCCGTCCTTGGCAATCGCGTACAGGATGCGGGTCTGGCCGTAAATGGTCACCAGCGTCACCGAGAACACGGAAATCACCGCCCCGGCCGACAGCACCAGCGCCGGCCAGGCATGGCCGGTAACGTTTTGCAGGATCACCGACAGGCCGGCCGCCTGGCCTTCAAACATGTGCGCCGGCTGGGCGCCCATGGCCGCCACGGCCACCAGCAGGTAGAACACCGTCACGATGACCAGCGCGGCCAGGATGCCGACCGGCACATTGCGCTTCGGATTGCGCACTTCCTCGCCGGCGGTGGCGATGGTGTCCAGGCCGATGAAGGAGAAGAACACGGTGCCGGCGGCGGCGGCAATGCCGTGCAGCCCCGGAATCGGCTCGCCTTCCAGCGGCTTGACGAAAGGATGGAAGTTGTTCGCGTCGAAACCTTGCAGGGCAATGATGACGAAGAAGATCAGGATCGCCAGCTTGATCAGCACCATGACCGCATTCGCCACCGCCGACTCCTTGGCGCCGCGCACCAGCAGGATGCAGCACAGCACCACCAGGAACATGGGCGGCAGGTTGATATGGCCAGGATTCCACACGGTGCCGGTGGGCGTGGAGACGATCATGGGCGAACGCAGCGCCTCGGGGATCTGCCAGCCGAAGGCATTGGTCAGGAAGTTATTCAGGTAGTCGGACCAGCCGATCGCCGTGGCGCTGGCCGCCAGCCCGTACTCCAGAAGTAAACAGAAGGCCACGATGAAGGCCATGAACTCGCCCACGGTGGCGTAGGCAAAGGAATAGGCGGAACCGGCGGCCGGGATGCGGAAGGACAGCTCGGCGTAGCAGAGCGCCGTGAGACCGGCTGTGAGCGCTGCCAGCAGGAAAGACAAGATGACCGATGGACCCGCCTTCGGCACGGCTTCCACCATCGTGAAAAAGATGCCGGTGCCGATAGTGGCGCCGACGCCGATCATGGTCAGCGAGAACAGGCCAATGGAGCGGCTCAGTCCTGTGCTGTGAAGGCTCTCGGCGCTTGTGCCGCCTGCCTCGACCGGTTTGGTACGGGTCAGTTTCTGTACCAGCGATTGGTTCACAGGGTTTTCCTTGTATACGGTCAAAAAAACTTAGCGATTATAGGGCTTCCCGGGGCCGCCGCGACCGTATTTTGTAGGTGGCTTTACAACAACAAGCGACCGTTCCAAACAGGTTTTGTTTCACCTGTAAAACCACGCTTTTTATTTGAAACAAACCGCTGGCGCTCGCGGATTTCTCTGCTATATTTCAAGCACATTACAACTCATATATAAACCGTTGTTTTATATATGAAACCAGAAGTGAGAGACATGATGATTGAGATCGAATTCCGCAATGTCGGCAAGAGTTTCATCGACCGGCAGACCTCACAACCGCGCGCCGCGGTCAGCAACCTGAACATCTCCATCCGCAGCGGAGAAGTCGTTTCAATCATTGGTCCCTCGGGCTGCGGAAAATCCACCCTGCTGAATATGGGCGCCGGCCTGTACATGCCGACGCATGGCGAGGTGTATGTCAGCGGCCAGCTGGTGACGCGCCCGGTGCGCAAGGTGGCCTTCATGCTGCAGAAGGATTTGCTGATGCCATGGCGCACCATCCGCGCCAATGTGGCGCTGGGCCTGGAGATCGACGGCGTGACGGCCAGGGAGCGCAACCGCGTGGCGGACGAGCTGCTCGCCAAATGCCACCTGAAGGGCTTCGAGGAGCACTACCCCTTCCAGCTGTCCGGCGGCATGCGCCAGCGCGCCGCCCTGGCGCGCACCCTGGCGGTCGATCCGCAGGTGCTGCTGCTGGATGAACCCTTCTCCGCGCTGGATGCCCAGACCAAGATGATCCTGCAGCAGGACCTGGCCAAGATGCTGCACGAGAAAAAGAAAACCGCGCTGTTCATCACGCATGACCTGATCGAAGCGATTGCGCTGTCCGACCGCCTGCTGGTGATGAGCGAACGTCCCGGCAGCATCATCGAAGAAATCGAAGTGAACCTGCCGCACCGCGACAACCCGCTGGAGCGCCGCAAGCTGCCCGAGATCGGCCCGCTGGCCGGGCGCCTGATGGAGCTGCTGAAGGTGGGCAAGGACCAGGAAGCAGAACTGCATTAATCAACGATCATCGACCCAGGAGTGTATATGAGCATGAAAAAGATTCTCGTCTCCCTCGGCTGCGTGATGTCCGTCGCCGGCGCCGCGCCTGCCATGGCCGCGCCCGAGGAAATCACCTACCTGCTGCCGGCGCCGCCGAATATGGTGGCGTTCGCACCGTGGATGATCGCGCAGCAGAAAGGCTTCTACGCCGAAGAGAACCTGAAGGTGACCTTCGTGGCGGCCAAGGGCGGGGTGGACGTGGCCAAGCAGATCGGCGCCGGCAATGCGGTCATCGGTGGCGCGATTGGCGACACGCCGATCATCGTGCGCGCCAACGGCGTGCCGGTAAAAGCCATCGCCGTGCTGGGCAGCGGTTCGCTGACCATGGTCGGCGTGCACAAGGATGCCGGCATCAAGTCGCTGCATGACCTGAAGGACAAGACGGTGACCGTGATGTCGTATACCGACACCACCTACTACGCCCTGCTGGGCAATATGAAAACCATCGGCCTGGGCAAGAGCGATGCCGCGATCCAGGCTGCCGGTCCGGCCGGCGTGTGGCAGGTGTTCGCCGGCGGCAAGGCGCAGGCACTGGCCGGCGTGCCGGACTGGATCGTCAGCGCCAGCGACGCCGGCGCCAAGGTCGATATCCTGGAAACCAGCGGCTTCAAGAGCATGGCCCAGGCCATCATCGCTTCCGATGAAACCATCAGGACCAAGCCGGAACTGCTGAAGCGCCTGGTGCGCGCCACCCTGCGCGGGATGGAGGAAATCATCAAGGACCCGAAAGCCGCCAGCGCCACCTTCGTCGAAGCCGTACCTTCGTTCAAGGGCAAGGAAGCCAGCGTGGAGCAGGTGCTGAACCTGTACCGCAAGTATGTGTACACCAACCAGAAGCCGCTCGGCCAGATCGATGCCGCCCGCATGGACAGCGTGCAGAAGTTCTACGTCAGCGAAGGCATCGTCAGCAAGGCGGCTGCCGTGAATGACCTGTACACCAACCAGTTCGTAGGCACCGCACGCTAATGAATACCGCAACGACAACAGTTTCAAGCCCGGCCATGAGCACACCCAAGTCCCGTCCGCTGCTGAACGACAAGGCCCGTACCCTGATCGGCAGCGCGCTGGTACTGCTGGTGTTCCTGGCAGCCTGGGAATGGGGACCTGCCTGGATGGGAATGCCCGAATTCATCCTGCCCAACTTCTCGCGCGTGATGCATGAAGCGGTGGCGATGTGGAACAACAGCGACCTGCTGCACCACTTCTATGTGACCGCGATGGAAGTCGTGGCCGGCTTCACGCTCGGCTCCCTGCTCGGCCTGGGCGTCGGCGTTGCGCTGGGCCTGTCGCCGCGCGCCGAGGCCATGCTGTCGCCCTACATCCTGGCGCTGCAGATCGCACCGAAAGTGGCGTTCGCGCCGCTGTTCGTGATGTGGCTGGGCTACACCGTGTATCCGAAGATCCTGGTGGCCGTGCTGATCGTGTTCTTCCCGGTGATGATCAACGTGCTGTCCGCCATCCGTACCGTCGATCCGGACATGGTCAACCTGGTGCGCACCCTGAACGCCAGCCGCTGGCAGATCTTCCACCTGGTCGAGTTCCGTTCCGCCATGCCGGCCCTGTTCTCCGGCCTGCGCATCGCCTCCACGCTGGCCGTGATCGGCGTCACCGTGGGCGAACTGGTGGGCGGCAACCAGGGCCTGGGCTTCCTGCTGGTCGATGGCGAAGGCCAGGGCAATACCGCTGCCGTCTTCGTGGCGATCTGCGCCCTGACCCTGACCGGCATCGTCACCTACGCCGCCGTGGTGTGGGCCGAGCGCCGCGTGCTGCACTACCTGCCCAAGGCAAGCCACAGCACCAACTAAGGAAAGCATGATGTCCGATACCTCCAAACTTCTTGCCGGCCGCCGCGTACTGGTGACCGGCTCGGCCCGCGGCCTGGGACTGGCCTTCGCCAGCGCGATTGCCGCAGCCGGCGCCCGGGTCGCCATGGCCGACATCCTGCAGGATGTGCTGAACGACAGCGTCGCTGCGCTCAGGGCGCGCGGCCTGGATGTGCATGGCTTCGCGCTGGACATGGCCGACCCGGCCGCCATCGAGCGCTGCGCAGCGGACGCGATTGCCGCCCTGGGCGGGCTGGATGGCCTGGTCAACAACGCCGCCATCACCAACTCCGGCGGCCGTTCTTCGCAGCAGCTGGAAATCGATATGTGGGACCAGGTCATGGCCGTCAACGTGCGCGGCACCTGGCTGATGAGCAATGCCTGCCTGCCGGCGCTGCGCGCATCGGGCAGCGGCGCGATCGTCAACCTGGCCTCCGATACGCCGCTGTGGGGCGCGCCCAACCTGCTGGCCTATGTGGCCAGCAAGGGCGCCGTGATCGGCATGACCCGTTCGCTGGCGCGCGAGGAAGGCGCGCACAACATCACCGTCAACGCGATTGCGCCGGGCCTGACCAAGGTCGAAGCCACCGAATACGTGCCGGCGCAGCGCTACCAGCACTACCAGGATGGGCGCGCACTGCAGCGGCTGCAGCTGCCGGAAGACGTGACCGGCGCCGTGCTGTTCGCGCTGTCGCCGCTGTCGCGCTTCGTCACTGGCCAGGTTCTTGCCGTCAACGGCGGTTTCGTAATGAATTGAATAAGGGAGCAATGCAATGACCGACGTATCCGAACAAAAGCAGATCAAGCGCAGCTGGGACCAGCCCGAAGGCGCCTCCTTCGAGCAGTGGATGAACACCCGCATCGCGCGCTTCTCGAGCCGCCAGTACGACTGGAACGCGCTGAAATTCCAGGCCGACTACGATCCGAAATACCGCCGCGCCCAGATGCGCTATATCGGCACCGGCGGTACCGGCGTGTCGTCCGACACCAGCACCATTCCGTCCGAGCACTTCACCTTCTCGACCATGATCATCCCGGCCGGCCATGAAGGTCCGCCGCACGTGCACGTCGATGTGGAGGAAGTGTTCTTCGTCCTGCGCGGCAAGCTGAAGCTGGTGCTGGAAAAGGACGGCGAGCGCTACGAGACCATCCTGACCGACCGCGATGTGGTCTCGATCCCGCCGGGCGTGTACCGCGAGGAGATCAATATCGGCGAGGAGGACGCGCTGATGTGCGTGATGCTGGGCGCGCAGAAGCCGGTCACCCCGACCTATCCGCCTGAGCACCCGCTGGCGCAGATCAAGCGAGGCTGATATGAATTCCCCTGGCGCCCAGTTCCACGCCGCCGCGGAAGCGGACGGCCTGCAGCATGCCCTGTCGCTGCTGGACCGGCATTTCCCGGAGCGTGTGCTTGCCGTTGACGGCGGCAACATCAGCTACCGCGAAATCGCCCCAGCCGCCGACAGCACGCTGCCGGTCGTCGTCCTGCTGCACGGCATCGGATCGGGGGCACCGTCCTGGCTGCCCTGCGCACTGGACATGGCGCGCCAGGCGCGCGTGATCGCCTGGAACGCGCCCGGCTACGGCAAGTCCGACCGCCTGCCGCAGGCGCGGCCGCATGCCAACGCCTATGCCGCACGTCTGCGCCAGCTGGCCGATGCGCTGGGCATCCGCCGCTTCACGCTGGTTGGGCATTCGCTGGGCGCCATGATGGCGGCCGCCTACGCCAGCGTGGCCGGCAACGCGCCAACGCTGGAGCGCCTGGTGCTGATCAGCCCTGCCCGCGGCTACGGCATGGCCGGCCGCCTGGAGCAGGGCGCCAAGGTGGCGCGCGAACGCCTGTCCACGCTGGGCGAACTGGGCGTGCACGGGCTGGCCACGCAGCGCTCGGCGCGCCTGCTGTCGGCGCAGGCCGACACGCTGCAGCGCGACTGGGTGCGCTGGAACATGGCCCAGCTGAATGCAGCGGGCTACACGCAAGCCGTGCACCTGCTGTGCGGCGACGCCATCGAGAATTACACCCCGGCCGTGAGCGGTGCAGTCTGGTGCGGCAGCGCCGACCACATCACCACGCCGGAAGACAGCCGCGCCGTGGCGCAACGCTTCGGCATGCCTTTCGCGCTGATCGCCAATGCCGGCCATGCCTGCTACGTCGAACAGCCGGGCATGGCGGCTGGCGCCATCCTTCATAAATAAAAACGGGGAATACCAATGACCAACAAGCCGGAAGCAGTTGAGGAAGACAACAGCGAACGCTATACCGTGCCCGGCCTGGAACGCGGCCTGCGCCTGCTGTGCGAATTCTCGCGCCAGGAAAAGACGCTGTCCGCACCGGAACTGGCGAAGCGCCTGGACGTGCCGCGCTCCACCGTGTTCCGCCTGCTCACCACGCTGGAACGCATGGGCTTTGTGGAACGCAGCGAAAGCGGCCGCGATTACCGCCTCGGCATGGCCGTGCTGCGCCTGGGCTTCGAATACCTGGCGTCGCTGGAACTGACCGAGATCGGCCGTCCGCTGCTGGAGCGCCTGCGCGAAGTGATCGGCTACTCCACCACGCTGGTGGTGCGCGACGGCCGTTCCATCGTGTACGTGGCCAAGTCGGTGATGCCGACGCCGTTCGTCAGCTCGGTCAACGTCGGCACCCGCCTGCCGGCCCACGCCACGGTGCTGGGCCGCGTGCTGCTGCAGGACCTGACCCTGCCGCAGCTGCGCGAACTGTATCCGGAAGAGCACCTGCAGTCGTACACCGAACGCACGCCGGCCAGCGTGCTGGACCTGTTCAACATGCTGCAGCAGGACCGCGAACGCGGCTACGTGCTGGAGGAAGGCTTCTTCGAGCGCGGCATTTCCACCATGGCGGCGCCGGTACGCGACCGCAGCGGCAAGGTGGTGGCGGCGCTGGGCGCCACCATTCCCGGTCCGCATATCGCCAGCACCGAGCTGGAACGCATCGTCAACGAAGTGTGCGCGAACGCCGCCGAGATGTCGCGCCTGCTGGACCACACGCCGGCGCACGGCGCGCAGGTCGTGAACATGTTCCAGCGCTAAGGAGTACGGAATGAGCATGAGCAATCTCGCAGGACAGGTGGCCGTGGTGACGGGCGGTTCGTCCGGCATCGGCTACGCCACCGTCGAACTGCTGCTGCAGGCCGGCGCCGCGGTGGCGCTGTGCGGCCGCGACGCGGCCCGCCTCGATGCCGCCGCCGGCCGCCTGCGCAGCGCCTACCCGGCCGGGCGCATCCTGGCCCGCACCTGCAACGTGCTGGAGCCGGCCCAGGTGGCCGAATTTGCCGCCGCCGTGCAGCGCGAACTGGGCGCCGCGTCCATCCTGGTCAACAACGCCGGCCAGGGCCGCGTCTCCACCTTTGCCGATACCAGCGACGCCGCCTGGGTCGAGGAACTGCAGCTGAAGTTCTTCTCCGTGCTGCATCCGACGCGCGCCTTCAGGCCGCAGCTGGCGCAGTCGCGGCAGGCTGCCATCGTCTGCGTCAACTCGCTGCTGGCAGTCCAGCCCGAGCCGCACATGGTGGCCACCTCGGCCGCCCGCGCCGGGGTGCACAACCTGGTGCGCTCGCTGGCCACCGAATTTGCGCCGGACGGCATTCGCGTCAACGGCATCCTGATCGGGCTGGTGGAATCCGGCCAATGGCGCCGCCGCTACGAAGCGCGCGCCGCCGAAGAACAAGCGCTGAGCTGGGACGACTGGACCGCCCGTCTGGCGCAGAAAAAACAGATCCAGCTCGGCCGCCTTGGCCGTCCGGAAGAAGCAGCACGCGCCATCCTGTTCCTGGCCTCGCCGCTCTCTTCCTACACCACGGGCAGCCATATCGATGTTTCCGGAGGACTTTCCCGCCATGCCTAATCAAAAAATCACCGTCGGCGCCGCGATTGCGGCCTTCCTCGAACAGTGCGGCGTCAAAGCCGCCTTCGGGGTGATCTCGATCCACAATATGCCCATCCTGGACGCCTTCGGCGAACGCGGCAGGATCCGCTTCATCCCGGCACGCGGCGAAGCGGGCGGCGCCAACATGGCCGACGCCTATGCCCGCACCACGGGCGGACTGGGCGTCTGCCTGACCAGCACCGGCACGGCTGCCGGCAATGCCGCCGGCGCCATGGTCGAAGCGCTGACCGCCGGTACGCCGCTGCTGCACCTGACCGGCCAGATCGAGACGCCTTACCTGGACCGCAGCCTGTCGTATATCCACGAAGCGCCGGACCAGCTGACCATGCTGAAGGCCGTGTCGAAAGCCGCCTTCCGCATCCGCAGCACCGAAACCGCGCTGGGCACCGTGAAGCAGGCGGTCCAGATCGCGCTGACGCCGCCGATGGGTCCCGTCTCGGTCGAGATCCCGATCGACATCCAGGCGGCCCTGATCGACATGCCGGCCGATCTGAAGCCGCTGCCGATCCAGCGCAACGAACCGTCGGTGCACGCGCTGGACGAGCTGGCGGAAAAGCTGAAACAGGCGAAACGCCCGATGCTGTGGCTGGGCGGCGGCTCGCGCGGCGCGGCAAAGCAGGTCCAGCGCCTGATGGAGATGGGCTTCGGCGTGGTCACCACCACCCAGGGCCGCGGCGTGGTGCCGGAGGACGATGTGCGTTCGCTGGGCGCCTTCAACCTGCACAAGCCGGTGGAGAACTTCTACCAGGAATGCGACGCGATGCTGGTGGTCGGCTCCCGCCTGCGCGGCAACGAAACGCTGAAATATGAACTCAAGCTGCCGCGTCCCCTGTTCCGCATCGATGCCGATCCGGCCGCGGAGGGCCGCTGCTACCAGAGCGATTACTTCGTCTGCGGCGATGCCGAACTGGCGCTGAAAGGCCTGGCCGACCGCCTGCAGGGCAAGATGGCGGTGGCCCCGGAACACATCAGCCGCCTGCAGCAGGCGCGCGATGCCGCTGTTGCCGGCCTGGTCGATGGCCTCGGTCCTTACAGCGCCCTGGTGGACCAGCTGCAGCAGGCCGCCGGCCGCAACTTCAACTGGGTGCGCGACGTGACCGTCTCCAACTCGACCTGGGGCAACCGCTACCTGCGCCTGTTCGATCCGCTGGCCGGCGTGCACGCCCTGGGCGGTGGCATCGGCCAGGGCCTGGCGATGGGCATTGGCGCAGCCATCGGCGCGGCAGTGACCGGTTCCGGCAAGAAGACCTTCACCCTGGCCGGCGACGGCGGCTTCATCCTGAACCTGGGCGAGCTGGCGACCGCCGTGCAGGAGCAGGCGGACATGGTCATCGTGCTGATGAACGACAAGGGCTACGGCGTGATCAAGAACATCCAGGACGTGCAGTACGGCGGCCGCCGCCACTACGTCGATCTGCACACGCCGGACTACGCCGAGCTGTCGCACTCGCTGAAGCTGCGCCACGTGCGCATCTCCAGCCTGGCCGAGGCGGGCGATGCGCTGCGCAAGGCGCTGTCGGAAACCGGCCCGTTCCTGCTGGAAGTGGACATGCTGTCCATCGGCAGCTTCAAGACCGCCTTTGCCGGTCCGCCGGTCAAGGCAGCCGAACCTGCCGCGGCCGCGGCGTAAGGAGCGCACCATGCTGCATGTATCGATGATCGGTTGCGGCGCCATCGGCGTCGGCGTGATGGAGCTGCTGAAGAGCGATCCCGAGGTCTCCTTCGACCTGGTGATCGTGCCGGAGGCGGCGCTGCAGACTGCCGGCGAAACGGTGCGTTCGCTGGCGCCCAACGCCCGCGTCGCCTGCCGCCTGAACGGCGAGCGGCCCGACCTGCTGATCGAATGCGCCGGCCACAAGGCCATCGAGGAACACATCATCCCGGCGCTGCAAGCCGGCATTCCATGCATGGTGGTGTCGGTCGGGGCGCTGTCCGAAGTGGGCCTGGCCGAGCGCCTGGAACAGGCGGCGCAGCGCGGCAAAACCCAGGTGCAGCTGCTGTCCGGCGCCATCGGCGCCATCGATGCACTGGCCGCCGCCCGCATCGGCGGCCTGGAAAAGGTGGTGTACACCGGCCGCAAGCCGCCGCGCGCCTGGAAGGACACGCCGGCCGAACGCCAGGTCGATCTCGACGCCCTGACCGAAGCCACAGTGATTTTCGAAGGCAGCGCACGCGAGGCGGCGCGCCTGTTCCCGAAAAACGCCAACGTGGCAGCCACGCTGTCGCTGGCCGGCCTGGGCCTGGACCAGACGCAGGTACGCCTGCTGGCCGATCCGGGCGTGGAGGAAAACGTGCACCACGTGGAAGCCTCGGGCGCCTTTGGCGGCTTCGAGCTGACCATGCGCGGCAAGCCGCTGGCTGCCAATCCCAAGACTTCCGCGCTGACCGTGTTCAGCGTGGTGCGCGCCCTGAACAACCGCGCGCATGCACTGTCGATCTGAGAGATATACATGGACCTGAGCAAAGACCAACTGATCTGCGTGGGCGGCGAATGGCGCCAGGGCGGCGGCGACCGCTACGCCACGCTGTACCCCGCCACGGGCGAAGCAGTCACCTGGCTGCATGCAGCCAGCGTGGCGGACGCCAAGCAAGCCATCGAACGCGCCGACGCGGCCTTCCGCAGCAGCGGCTGGGCGCAACGCAAGCCGCACGAACGCGCGGCGGTACTGCAGCGCGTGGCCCAGCTGATCCGCGAGGAAGCGGAAGAGCTGGCCCAGCTGCAGCGCCTGGACAACGGCAAGCCGATCACCGAAACGCGCAACCTGGTGGCCAGCGCCGCCGCCACCTTCCAGTTCTTTGCCGCAGCCTGCGAAACGCTGGAGGAAACCATCACCCCGGCGCGCGGCGACAACCTGAGCATGAGCGTGTACGAAGCGATGGGCGTGGTGGCCGCCATCACGCCGTGGAACTCGCCGATTGCCAGCGAAGCGCAGAAGATGGCGCCGGCGCTGGCGGCCGGCAATGCGGTGGTGGTCAAGCCGGCCGAAGTGACGCCGCTGCTGGCGCTCGAACTGGCGCGCATCTGCTACGCGGCCGGGGTGCCGCAGGGGCTGATCAGCGTGCTGCCGGGCAAGGGTTCGCTGATCGGCGATGCGATCACCCTGCATCCGCTGGTCAAGCGCGTCTCCTTTACCGGCGGCACCAGCACCGGCAAGCATATCGCCCACATCGCGGCCGACAAGATGATGCCGGTGTCGCTGGAACTGGGCGGCAAGTCGCCCACCATCGTGTTCGAAGACGCGGACCTGGAGCACGCCGTGGCCGGCGTGCTGTACGGGATATTCAGCTCCTCGGGCGAATCCTGCATCGCCGGCTCGCGCCTGTTCGTGGCCCATTCGATCTACGACGCCTTCATGGAGCGCCTGGCGGCCGGCGCCGCGGCGCTGCGCGTCGGCGATCCGGCCGACGAACGCACCCAGCTTGGCCCGCTGATCACCGCGCGCCACCGCGACAGCATCGAGTCCTATGTGGCGCTGGGCGTTGCCGAAGGCGGCCGGGTACGCACCGGCGGCATGCGGCCGCAAGGCGCGGCCTTCGAGAAGGGCAACTACTACCTGCCGACCATCATCGAAGGCGTCAGCAACAGCATGCGCATCTGCCAGGAGGAGATTTTCGGCCCGGTGCTGGTGGCCATGCCGTTCAGCAGCGAGGAAGACCTGATCGCCCAGGCCAACGACAGCGTGTATGCGCTGGCGGCCGGCATCTGGACCCGGGACTACAAGAAGGCCTGGCGCTACGCACGCGCGGTCCAGGCAGGCAATGTGTGGATCAACACCTACAAGCAGTTCTCGATCTCGACCCCGTTCGGCGGCTGGCGCGACAGCGGCCTGGGGCGCGAAAAGGGCCGTCTCGGCATCCTGCAATACATGGAACAGAAGAGCGTCTACTGGGGCATGAACGACATGCCGCTGCCGTGGGCGAATGGAGCAAAGTAATGGATAAAGCAATCGACGTACTCGGCATCGACGAGATCACCTACGGCGCCGACGATCTGGCGGCGTGCAAGGGCTTCTTTGCCGACTGGGGCCTGCAGCTGAAGGACGAAAGCGATGCGGCGCTGGTGTTCGAAACCCTGAACGGCTGCCGCGTGATCGTGCGCCGCAGCGACGATCCGGCCCTGCCGCCCGCCATCGAGGCCGGTCCCACGCTGCGCGAAGTGGTATGGGGCGTGTCCTCGGCGGAGGTGATGCAGCGCTTCGGCGAGCGGGTGAAGCAGCTGCCCGGCTACTTCACGGCGCTGGACCGCATCGGCTGCACCGATCCGAACGGCCTGGCGCTGCGCTTCCAGGTCACGCGCAAGCGCGAGGTGGAAGTGGAGTGCGCCAGCATGAACACCTGGAACCACAAGCCGCGCATCAACCAGCGCAGCCCGGCCTACGAGCGCGCCACGCCGATCGAAGTGGGCCACGTGGTCTTCTTCGTCAAGGATGTGGCGGCCTGCGAAGCCTTCTACTGCGAGCACTTCGGCTTCGTGCCGTCCGACCGCTATCCCGGCCGCGGCGCCTTCCTGCGCTGCGCCGACATCGGCGGCCACCACGACATTTTCCTGCTGCAGACGCCGGATCCGAAAGCCGGCCTGAACCACGTCGCCTTCACGGTGCGCGACATTCACGAAGTATTCGGCGGCGGCATGCACATGGCGCGCTGCGGCTGGGACACCCAGCTGGGTCCGGGCCGCCATCCGATTTCCTCGGCTTATTTCTGGTACTTCAGGAACCCGGCCGGCGGCCTGATCGAGTACTACGCCGACGAAGACCAGCTGGACGAACACTGGGAGCCGCGCGAATTCGAGCCGGGTCCGACCGTGTTTGCCGAGTGGGCCATCGAGGGCGGGCTGGATGGCAATACCCGCCGCCAGCGCAACGCCAAGGGTCCCGACGGCAAGTTCCTGACCGATAAGCAGAAGAACTGAAGCGAAGCATCACGTGGAGAACATCATGCAAGAACGCTACCTGAAAGTACACCAGTCGCGCCGCCGCGAACCGACGCCCTACGAAGACCTGCTGGGCGACAGCATCGAGCGCGGCTTCGCTGCCGGCATCACCGAGCTGCCGGCCCTGGTGGCCCACCTGAACCGCCAGGGCCCGAACTACCCGAACGGCGGCGAATGGACCGTCGAAGGATACCAGGCCGAGATTGCGCGCCTGGCCGCCGAATGCTGAACGAGAAGGAAAAGCCATGCGAACCGTAGCCAATGATCCCGTCGAAGCCGTTCTGAACGCCGGCCTGAAAGACCTGTGGTACCCGATCTGCCCGAGCCACTTCGTGGGCGAGCGCCCTGTCTCGCTGCGCCGCCTGGGCCAGAAATTCGTGCTCTGGCGCGAAGCGAACGGCACCCTGCACGCGCTGGAAGACCACTGCCCGCACCGCGGCGCGCCGCTGTCGAAGGGCATTGCGCTGGGCGACCGCATCGCCTGCGGCTATCACGGCGTGCAGGTGCGCTTCGACGGCGTGGTCACTTCCGTGCCGGGCAGCCCTGGCTGCAAGCTGGAAGGTTCGAAAGCCACGCGCCGCTTCCACGTGAAGGAAGCGGCCGGCGCCATCTTCCTCTACAACGCCAGCAAGGACGTGGATGAGCCGCCGCCGCTGAACCTGCCCGAAGAACTGAGCAACAGCGAGGAATACTCGAACTTCCTGTGCTACGCCGAATGGAACGGCGGCTACCGCTACGCGCTGGACAACGTGCTCGATCCGATGCACGGCACCTTCCTGCACAAGCAGTCGCACTCGATGGCCGAGGGCGATTCGACCGCCTCCTTCCGCGTGCGCGACACCGATACCGGCTTCGTGTTCGAGAAGGAAGGCCAGCGCGGCGTGAACTTCGACTGGACCGAATGGGGTGAAACCGGCGTGCACTGGATGCGCCTGGAAATTCCTTATCCGAAGACCGGCGGTCCTGGCGGCAACTTCATCATCGTCGGCGGCTATGCGCCGATCGCGGAAGACGTGACGGCCATCTTCTTCTGGCGCGTGCGCAAGGTGCAGGGCTGGCAGCGCGACACCTGGCGCTTCCTGTACAAGAACCGCCTGGAAGCGCGCCACTGGCACGTGCTGGAGCAGGACCGCGACATCCTGGAAGCGATGGAGCCGGACGCCAACCAGAACGAGATGCTGTACCAGCACGATATGGGCATCGTCCGCCTGCGCCGCCACCTGCGTACGCTGGCCAAGGAACAGATTGCTGCCGCTGAAGCGAAGCAAGGCTGAATACAGGAGCAAGCATCATGAGCAACAGCCAACAGATCGAGGTGCGCGTGCAGCAGATGCGCTACGAGGCCGACGGCATCGTCAGCGTGGAGCTGGTGTCGCCGGCGGGCGCCGAACTGCCGCCCTTTGCCGCCGGCGCCCACATCGACCTGCACCTGCCGAACGGCGTGGTGCGCAGCTATTCGCTGTCGAATTCGCCGCTGGAGCGCCAGCGTTATGTGATCGGCGTCCTGCACGACCGCAACAGCCGCGGCGGCTCGCGCTATGTGCACGAACAGCTGCGCGTCGGCTCGCGCATCCGGATCGGCACGCCGCGCAACAACTTCCCGCTCGACGCGTCGGCCGCGCACACGGTGCTGATTGCCGGCGGCATTGGCATCACGCCGATCTACTGCATGATGAACGAGCTGCTGCGCCAGGGGAAGTCGGTCGAACTGTTCTACTGCGCACGCACCCGTACCGAAGCTGCCTTCACCCAGCAGCTGCTGGCGGACGGCCGCGTGAAGGTGCACTTCAACGATGAAGCGGGCGGCATCCCGGACCTGCGCGGCTTCCTGGCCAGCAAGCCGGCCAACGCGCACTTCTACTGCTGCGGACCGACGCCGATGCTGAACGCCTTCGAGCAGTTCTGCGAGGAGCTGAAGCTGCCGAACGTGCATATCGAACGCTTTGCCGCCGCCGAGCCGGTGGTGGCGATGCAGGCCGATTCCTATGAATGCGAGCTGGCGCAGTCGAAAAAGATCGTGCTGGTGCCGGCCGGGAAGTCGCTGCTGGACGCGCTGCTGGATGCGGGCGTCGAGGTCGATCACAGCTGCCGCGAAGGCGTTTGCGGCTCCTGCGAAACGGCCGTCATCGACGGCCAGATCGAGCACCGCGACGGCGTGCTGACCAAGGCCGAAAGAGCCGAGGGCAAAACCATGATGGTGTGCGTGTCCGGCTGCAGCGGACGCAGGCTCGTACTCGACATTTAAACCGTTTTTCGTTCCACCGGAAGTAGCGTTTTTTATGAACGCGGCCTTGTGCCGCCTATACAGAAGAGAAGGGGAGTATATGAAGAGGGCAAAATCCGCCGTCCGTGTCGCTGCAGCATCCATCGCGTCCACCCTGGCCGCCTACGGTGGAGCGGCGCAGGCACAAAGCAACGTGACCATCTACGGCAGCCTGGATGCGGGCGTGGCTTATGTGAGCGACGTTGCCGGCAAATCGCTCAGCCGTGTCGATCAGGGCACCATGCAGCCGGACCGTTTCGGCTTCCGCGGCAGCGAGGACCTGGGCGGCGGACTGAAAGGCATATTCCAGCTGGAGGGCGGCTTCTTTACCGACACCGGCAACCAGACCAACGCCAACCGCCTGTTCAACCGGCTGGCGGTAGTCGGCCTGTCCAGCGAGCAGTACGGCACGGTGGTCCTGGGCAATATGCCGGACATCGTGTTCGACTATGCCGGCAAGACCAGCAACGCCTTCCAGCTGACCAACTGGTACCTCTTCCACCCCGGTAACCTGGACTCGCTGGCCAACACCTCGCAGTTCAATAACGCGGTGCGCTATACCACGCCCTCCTTCAACGGCCTGAGCGCCAGCGCCATGGTCGGCCTGGGCGAGAATCCGGGCGACAGCAGGAAAGGCCGCAACACCAGCGCCGGCGCGCAGTATGCGAACGGTCCGCTGAAACTGGTGCTGGCCTACAGCCGCCTGAACGACCGCGCCGCCGGCTATGCCGGCACTTTCCTGACTGCCCTCAACCTGGGCAACGCCGCCTCCGTGTTCGACGGCCTGACCACCTGGGCTGCCGGTGGCGGCTACCTGGTCGGCGACTGGCGCCTGAACGCCGTGTACACCCAGACCAAGGCCGACCTGCCGAACGCCGTCAGCTTCAAGCAGAAGAACGTGGACCTGGGCGCGGCCTGGAAGTACGCGACCAAATCGACGCTGAACTTCGGCTACACCAACACGCGCCAGGACGACAAGAAGTGGAACCAGTTCAGCCTGAGCCACGTGTACGCCTTCTCCAAGCGCACCGAGTTCTACGTTCAGGGCGCCTACCAGCGCGCCAATGGCGATGCGAAGTTCGCCTTCCAGAACAGCACCGGCGCCTCCGGCGACCGCAGCCAGTACGTGACCACCATCGGCGTGCACCACCTGTTCTGATTTCCTTCCACCTTTTTCTACGCTATCAGACCATCATCTGATCCTCACGGCGCGCGGACCACCAGCCGCGCGCCTTTTTTTACGGAGCATCGCATGTTCAAGGACCAAAAAATCGGTGTGCGTCTCGGCGCCGGCTTCGGCGTGGTTGTAGCCCTGCTGTGCGGCATCGTGCTGGTGGCCGTGCAAAGTCTCGCCGCATTAAACAGCGCCACGTCCACCATTGTCGAAGACCGCTATCCGCAGGTGGTGCTGACCACCGACCTGCTGCTGCAGCTGAACGAGAACGCCATCTCGATGCGCAATATGCTGCTGGCCGATAACCCGGAGATGCTGAAGAAGGAAACCGTCGCCATTAGCGCCGGCGAACAGAAAATTGCCGCCGGCCTGAAGAAGCTGGAAGGCATGCTGTCCAGCGACGCCGGCCGCAAGGCTTACCAGGACATCGTGGCCCTGCGCGCGAAGTACATGGCCGGCCAGGCCGAATTCATGAAACTGGCCGGCAGCGGCGGCACCGTGGACGCCTCCACCCTGCTGATGACCACCCTGCGCGACGACCAGCTGGCCTATACCAACCGCATGAAGGGCTTCCTGACCGGCGGCGGCAAGCTGATGGAGAAAAGCGGCGCCGACGCCGCCCAGCTGTACCGCGACAAGCGCCTGCACATCGTGCTGCTGGCCAGCCTGGCCGCGCTGCTGGCCATCGGCTTCGGCGTGTGGATCACGCGCTCCATCACGCAGCCGCTGGAACAGGCAGTGCAGCTGGCGCGCACCGTGGCTGACGGCGATCTGAGCAGCCGCATCGAGGTGCGCTCGAACGACGAAGTGGGCCAGCTGCTGGCCGCCCTGGGCGACATGACTGGCAGCCTGCGCCGGATCGTCAGCGAAGTGCGCAGCGGCACCGACGCCATCGCCGGCGCGGCCGGCGAAATCGCCCAGGGCAATATGGATCTGTCGGCGCGTACCGAACGCCAGGCCAGCGCACTGGAGGAGACCGCCTCCGCCATGGAGGAGCTAACGTCCACCGTGGAACAGAATGCGGCCCACGCCGCCGATGCGCGCAGCAGCGCCGAGCAGGCGTCCGGCGTGGCCAGCAGCAGCAGCGCGGTGGTAACGCAGGTGATGCAGACCATGGATGAAATCAGCAGTTCCTCGCGCCAGATTGCCGACATCACCAGCGTCATCGACGGCATCGCCTTCCAGACCAATATCCTGGCCCTGAACGCCGCCGTGGAAGCGGCGCGCGCGGGCGAACAGGGACGCGGCTTTGCCGTGGTGGCCAGCGAGGTGCGCACGCTGGCGCAGCGCTCGGCGGCCGCGGCGAAGGACATCAAGCACCTGATCGATGCCTCGGCCGCCAGCGTGTCGAACGGCGCGCGCCTGGCGCAGCAGGCCGGCGCCACCATGCACGATGTGGTGAGCAGCGTGGCGCAGGTGGCGCAGCGCGTGGGCGAGATTGCCGCCGCCAGCGCGGAGCAGAGCAGCGGCCTGTCGCAGGTCAACGTGGCGGTGGTCGAGATGGACGAGACCACGCAGCAGAATGCAGCTCTCGTCGAGCAAGCCGCGGCGGCGGCGCAATCGATGCAGGAACGGGCGGCAGGACTGGCGCAGCTGGTCAGCGTGTTCCGCCTGGATGCGCACGCCGCAGCGGCGCCGCATCGTGTTAGCATGGCACAGCGGCCGCGTTTGGCAGCGCGGCAGGCGGCATAAGGGCTGCCGTAATACGGAGGTAATAATTGGAGCAGATCAGCGTATCGTCATGGTCCGAATTCATGGCGCTATCCACAAAACTGGATGGCTGGGCGTTCCGTGGCCAGAAGGATGCGCGCTGGCCGCTGCTGACCTCCCTGGAGCGCTATCTGGCCGCCTACCTGCCCGACCGCAGCAGCTGGCGCGAACGCGAGGAGCGCGCCATCCGCATCTTCCGCCGCAAGGCGCACAATTACCTGAGCGATCCTTCCGTGCTGGACAACGACCTGCGCTGCCTGGCCCTGATGCAGCACCACGGCGCCCCGACACGCCTGCTGGATTTCACCAAGTCGCCCTTCGTGGCCGTGTTCTTTGCGCTGGAACAGGCCACGCGCGATGCCGCCGTGTATGCGCTGAATACGCCGCGCCTGTGGCCGGCCGCGCCGCGCGAGCTGGCGGAAATGCACCGCGATGCGATCGACCCGCGCACGCAGGGCAATTTCGAGCGCTACTTCCTGCCCAGCACCAATGCCGTGCTGTGGGTGGGCGAGCCGACCGAGATGGACCGGCGCCTGGTGGCGCAGTCCGGCACCCTGGTGGTGCCCGGCATCCTGGGCCGTTCCATGGACGACATCCTGCAGGAGTACGGCGACAGCGATTCGCTGCTGAAAAAGATCATGCTGCCGCTGTCCATGCGCGAGGAAGCAATGAAGGCGCTGTATCGCATGAACATCACCAACGCCACCCTGTTCCCCGACCTGGACGGGCTGGCGCGTTCCATCGGCATGGAACTGGAAAGCGTGTGGCAGGTCGAACGCCCCTGAACCGGCATCCGCTCAGCGCTGGCCCAGCGTGGTTTCCCCGAACAGGTTTTTCAGCTCGCGCGGCTGCGAACGCCAGTACTGCGGCGGCGCATCGATCTGCGCATTCAGCACCGCGGCAGCGTGCCACGGCCAGCGCGGGTCGTACAGCATGGCGCGCGCCAGCGCCACCATGTCCGCCTGTTTCGAGGCGATGATGGATTCGGCGTGCGCCGCCTCCGTGATCAGTCCCACGCCAATGGTCGGCAAGCCGGTTTGCTCCTTGATGCGCTGGGCGAAGCGGATCTGGTAGCCCGGCCCCAGCGGAATCTTCTGCAGCGGCGACACGCCGCCGCTCGACACATGCACGAAGTCCGCGCCGCGCCGGTTCAGCTCGCGCGCGAAATCCACGCTCTGCTCCTCGTCCCAGCCGCCCTCGACCCAGTCCGTGGCCGAAATGCGCATGCCCACCGCCATCCCGCGCGGCATGGCCTCGCGCACCGCCGCGAAAACTTCCAGCGGGAAGCGCATGCGGTTCGGCAGCGAACCGCCATACTGGTCGCTGCGCTTGTTGGCGAGCGGCGACAGGAACTGGTGCAGCAGATAGCCGTGCGCGCCGTGCAGCTCGATGGCTTCGATGCCGAGTGCCTGCACGCGGCGCGCGGCGGCCACGAAATCGTCCCTGACCTTGTTCAGTCCCGCTTCGTCCAGCGCAACGGGCGGGCGCTCGCCCGCCCCATGCGGCACGGCGGACGGCGCCACCGTCTGCCAGCCGCCCTGCTCCAGCCCGAGCATGCCGCCGCCATCCCATGGCCGCGCACTGGACGCCTTGCGTCCCGCATGTCCCAGCTGTACCGCCAGCTTGATCGGCGAATGCCTGCGGATCGCCTGGACCACCGGCCGCAGCGCAGCTTCATGCTGCTGCGACCACAGGCCCAGATCGTGAGGCGAGATGCGCGCCTCGGGTGAAACGGCGGTGGCTTCAAGTATCAGCAGGGATGCACCGGATATGGCAAGATGGCCGAGATGGATCATGTGCCAGTCGGTAGCCAGGCCTTCGTCCGCCGAATACTGGCACATGGGGGCGATGGCGATGCGGTTCGCGAGTTGCAGCGGTCCGAGCGCAAAGGGGGAAAACAGATGGCTCATGTAAAACTCCAGATGAATGCTGATCGTTACAGATGCTTACTTTTGATACAGCGCCGTGTATAGCTTGTTGCAAGACCAGTTGGTAATCTGCCAGCACAGAACAAAAGACGTAGAAAGGAGCCCATTATGTACAAGAAGATCCCCACCGTGACGCCGCGTATTCATCCGCTGGTCGCTGCCGCTGCGATCTCGGTGATGGTGCTCAGCTTCGTCGCCACGGCAGCGATTGCCGGCTGGCTGCCCGCCGCCGGCCAGATGACTCCTGCCGCGGATTCGCTTTCGGCTCCTGTCCCGGCTGCTGCGACGGCCGCGCAGGTTCCGTCCACACAGATAGCGCGGCCGCGCGCATCATCGACGTAAAAAAAGCGCCGCCCGGCGCTTTTTTTATTCCGCGAACTTGCCGAGAAAATCCATCTTGCCCACCTTGACGCCCTGGTTGCGCAGGATGTCGTGCAGCGTGGTGAGGTGGAAGTAGAAGTTGGGCAGGCCGAACACCAGCTGGTAGTCCTCTCCCGTGAAGGTCTGCGTCAGCGAACCCGCATTTAGCACGATCTCGCGCGACTCGGCGCCGTCGAAAGCGGCGGCAGGCAGGCTTTCCAGGTAGGCGATGGTGTTGGCGATGCGCTCCTGCAGCTGGGCGAAGCTGGCCTCGTTGTCCGGGAACCTGGGCGCCGCCACGCCGGACAGGCGCTCGGCCGAGGCCTTGGACGTGTCGCTGGCACGCTGCACCTGGGCCGACAGCGGCAGCATATCGTCGGCCAGGCGGGCCGACAGCAGCACTTCCGGCACCACGCCATGTTGCGCCGCGTGTTCTTCAGCTTTTTGCAGCAGCGTTGCTGCGATCTTCAGGCCGCGCACGAAGACGGGCACGGAAATCCTGTACATGGAAACAGCCATGTTCACTCCTGGTCACGAAACTCGGACCACCATCATACCCGCTCTTAAACCAACGCGTACGTCGGGGTTCGGGAACACCACCATCTCGGTGTCGTGCTGCACGGTGTACACGGTATCGCCGTCGCGGGCGATTTCCTGGCCCTTGTGCAGCGGGGTGAAATTCTGCGTTTCCTTGCCGAAGGCCATGCGGAAATCGTCGCTCAGCTTCAGGATGTTCTGCGCCACCCTGAACACGTGCGACGTGGTTGCCGTCGCGCCGGCCGCCTCGCCGCGCAGCAGGCGCTTCAGCGCCACGCGCGCTGCCTCGAACTGCGACAGGTCGTTCTGGCCCAGGGTGCCGATGCGGCCCAGCTCCACCGTGCTGCCGGCGGCAGCGTGGTGTTCCGCGCTGTAGTAGCTGTAGGTGCCGGCCGATGCCGGGTTCATGATGACGGCGCCGATGCCGGCCTCGCCCAGCCAGTCCACCAGCTGCACTTTCGCCTGCTCGGCAATGATGTCCGGCACGATGGCAAAGGTCGGGTAGTAGGAGGGACGGATGGCTGTGTGCAGGTCCAGGTGCCAGCGCTGCGGACCGGCGTGGGCGAAGAAGGCGCTGGTGGCGGCAATCATCTGGTCGGCACGCGCCGCTTCGGCAGTGCCGGCCAGATCGCCGCGCACGGGACGGAACATGCGGTTCAGGTCAGCATCGATGAAGCGCCTGGCCTGGCGGATGGCGCCGATATTGCCGACGCAAAGCATCAGATCGACCGCCAGCTTGTGCGGTTCCTGCGCCAGCGCGTCGAGCAGGTAGGCCACCAGCTCGATCGGACCGGTTTCGTCGCCGTGCACGCCGACCGAGATCAGCACCGCCGGGCGCTGCTGGCCGGGCTGCGCGCCCTGCCCCCTCCCGGCCGATGCCGCGTCTCCGGCTGCGGGTTTGCGCAGCGTGATGATGCCGTCCGCCGGCTGCTGCACCGCGAAGCCGGCGCCGCCGAAGCTGCGCGCCAGCGCACTGAAATCGGCCTGCGCCAGCGTCCTCACCGCGGCGGGCAGTGCGCCCGCCTGATGCTGATCCGCCATCGCTTACGCCGCCTTCAGCTCGGTGGCGCTGACCGCCTCGGACAGGGCCCACACGTCGAGCATGGCCTGTTCCAGGTCGGCCGACGGCGCATAGCCGGACAAGCCCAGCGTATTCGTCACCAGCTCCACCGCTTCCACGCCATCGTGGCCGCCGCTGGTACGCGCCAGCACCTGCGCCAGCAGCTTTTGCTGCGTGCGGCGCAGCGCCTGCTGTGCATAGCTGCGCAGCGCTTCCTGCGACTTGTTCACGGCCGACAGTTTCAGGCCGCGTTCCAGCGTATCGATGCCGGCCTGCGCACGCAGCGCCATGCCGACCTGCAGGAAGCCCGGCAGGTCCATGCCCGCCGGACGCTTGACCGACAGCGCGGCAAACACGAACGCCGCCACGCCTTCGATCGCATCCACCGCCTTCCAGGCCTGCACGAAGTCGGCACGCAGGCCGCCATGCTCGTCCGCTTCCGATCGCGTATCGCCGATCAGCTTCTGCACGGTATCGGCCTGGGCGAACAGCTTGCTCAGTTCGGCGATGCCGGCGCCCGACTTCAGCTGATCCTTCGGCACCGCCAGCACGCCTTCCATCACGGCCTTCAGCAGGCTGCGGGTGCGCACATCGATGCGGATCGACACGGCGCGCGGCACGTTCAGCGCATCCGCATCCAGCGTATCGAACACCGGCGCCAGGTCCAGCGCCGCCCACGCCTGGCCCCAGGCCAGGATCACGTCCGTTTCCGACGCGTTCAGCTGCGCCGCCAGTTCGCGGATCATCAGCGGACCGCAGCGGTTCACCACTTCGTTGGCCAGCACGGTGGCCAGGATGGCGTTGGCCAGCGGGTGCGCCAGCGGTTTGCGGGTGGCGACCAGCAGGTCCGGGAAGTATGGACGCAGCACCTGGCCCGCCCACGATTCGTCGGTCAGCGGCAGCGTGGCCAGGATGCGCTTGTAGCGGTTCTTCACGTTGGCGATCACCACCGCCAGTTCCGGCGTGGTCAGGCCGCGGCCGTCGGCCTTGCGGCGCGCCAGTTCGGCCACCGAAGGCAGCTGCTCCAGTTCGCGCGACAGGGCGCCCTCCTCTTCCAGGTCGGCGATCAGGTCGGCATAGCCGTCCTGCACCGCGTTCTCGGTCTGGGCCTGCAGCTCGCGCACCAGCAGGCGGGTTTGCTGGGTGTTGTCGCGCAGGACCAGGCGCTCCACGTCCTGCGTCATGTCGTTCAGCAGCTGGTTACGGTCGGTCTCGGACAACTGGCCGGCGTTCACTTCCACGTCCAGCCACATCTTGCAGTTCACTTCATGGTCGGAGCAATCCACGCCGGCCGAGTTGTCGATCGCATCGGTGAAGATGCGGCCGCCGGACAGCGCGAATTCGATACGGCCGGCCTGGGTCGCGCCCAGGTTGCCGCCCTCCGCCACCACCTTGCAGCGCAGCTCATTGCCGCTGACGCGGATATTGTCGTTGGCGCGGTCCTTCACCTGGGCGTGGGTCTCGGACGAAGCCTTGATATAGGTGCCGATACCGCCGTTGTAGAACAGGTCCACCGGCGCCAGCAGGATGCGGTGCATCAGTTCTTCCGGCGCCAGCGCGCTCTCTTCGATGTTCAGCGCGGCGCGGATCTGCGGCGACAGTTCGATCGAACGCACGTTGCGCGGGAAGATGCCTCCGCCTTCCGAGATCAGGTCCTTGTTGTAGTCCTCCCACGAGGAACGCGGCAGCGCGAACATGCGCTTGCGCTCGGCGAAGGATTTCGCGGTATCCGGGTTCGGATCGAGGAAGATGTGGCGGTGGTCGAAGGCCGCCAGCAGCTTGATCTGGTTGGACAGCAGCACGCCGTTGCCGAACACGTCGCCCGACATATCGCCCACGCCCACCACGGTGAACGGGGTGGTGTTCATGTCGTGGCCCATCTCGTAGAAGTGGCGCTTGACTGCTTCGAAGGCGCCCTTGGCGGTAATGCCCATCTTCTTGTGGTCATAGCCGTTCGAGCCGCCGGAGGCGAAGGCGTCGCCCAGCCAGAAGCCGCGTTTTACCGCGATGCTGTTGGCGATGTCGGAGAAGGTTGCAGTGCCCTTGTCGGCCGCCACCACCAGGTAAGGATCGTTGCCGTCGTAGCAGACGGTGTCTTCCGGCGAGACGATCTTGCCCAGCACGCGGTTGTCGGTCATTTCCAGCAGGCTGGCGATGAACAGGCGGTACACTGCTTCGCCTTCGGCCGCCACCACGTCACGCGCGGCGCCGGCAGGCATCTGCTTGCAGACGAAGCCGCCCTTGGCGCCGGCCGGCACGATCACGGCGTTCTTCACCATCTGCGCCTTCACCAGGCCCAGCACCTCGGTGCGGTAGTCTTCCATACGGTCCGACCAGCGCAGGCCGCCGCGGGCAACCGGGCCGCCGCGCAGGTGCACGCCTTCGAAGCGGCGCGAGAACACGTAGATTTCGCGGAACGGGCGTGGCTGCGGCAGCAGCGACAGGTTGCTGGTGTCGAACTTGAAGATGATCTTGTCGCCCTGGCCGCCGTTCTGGAAGTAGTTGGTGCGCAGAGTGGCCAGGATCAGGTCGATCAGCGCAGCCAGGATCACTTCCGTGTCGGCCTGGTTGATCTGCGGCAGGCGCGTCTTGATGCCGAGCAGGTTTTCCTTGGCGGCGTTGCGCGCCGCTTCGCTGCTTTGCGGGTTGAAGCGCTGGATGAAGGCATCCACGATCTCCTTCACCAGCGCCGGCTGGCGGCGCAGGCTTTCCGCGATGTAGCGCACGGAGAACTGGGTGCCGGCCTGGCGCCAATAGCTCATGTAAGCGCGTACCAGCAGCACCTGGCGTGCATCCAGGCCGCCCTCGACCACCAGGCCGTTCAGGCGGCCGTCTTCCGCTTCGTCGTTGAACAGCTGGGTGAACAGCTCCTGCGCCACCGGCGCGATGCCTTCGCGCGCCAGCTTGGCGGCGCTGTCCGCATCCACGGAGAGGCTGGTCACGTAGTGGCGCTTGCCGTCGCTGGTGCGGATCGAGTGCGCCGATTCGCGGTCGATCGCCACGCCCGCATTGTGCAGGGCCGGCAGGATGGCCGACAGCGCAGGCACCCGGTCTTCCGAATACAGGCGGATGGTGGTGGCCGGATTGTTCCCGGCAGCCAGTTCCACGCGCACCGCGGTGCGCGAACCGTCGCCGTTGCGCAGGATCTTGTCCAGGTCGTGGAAGGCCACGCCTGGCGGCGTGGCGGCCACGTAATCGACCGGCAGCGTGGCGCACAGCTTGCGCATGCTGTTGCGCAGCGGCTCTTCGCCCACCTTGTCGGCCAGTTCCGAGAATTCATTGTGCCAGCCATCCAGGATGGTCAGCAGCGGACGCTGGATATCGCTTTCCAGGTCCAGCGGATAGCGCGCGCCATGTGCGATCAGGTAGAGGCGGGCCAGCGGGCCGTCCGCCACCAGGGTCTGCGAGCTGACGTGGCTCGCGCCCGAGCTTTCCTGCAGGGCGCGCGCCAGCGCATGCGCCACGCTCGAGCTGAAGCGCTCGCGCGGCAGATAAACCAGCACGTTCAGGTGGCGGGTGTACACGTCGCGGCGGGCGAACACCTTGGCGCGCGGCTGCTTGTACAGCGACACGATGGCGCTGCACAGTTCCGCCAGCTGCTGCGGCTCCGCTTCCAGCGCTTCGGTGCGCGGCAGCGACTCCAGGATCTCGATGAATTTCTCGGCGCGGAAACCGGTCTCGCGCACGCCGGCGATCTTCAGCACCTGCGCGATGCGGCCGCGCGCAAACGGCATGGTGGCCAGCGGCGTGATCGACGCGGCGCGGGTGAACAGGCCGACGAAGCAGTGCTCGCCGAGAATGGCGCCCTTGGCGTCGCTATGCCGGATGCCGATGAAGTCCAGCTGCTGGTCGCGGTGCAGGGTGCCGCCCACGTCCGCCTTGACGATGGACAGGGTGTGGCCGCGCTTGGACAGGGTATCGAAGTCGCCCGGAATGTTTGCGATGCAGGTGCCGTACACCGGATGCGCGGTATCCTGCAGCACGCCGATGCGGCTCGGAATATCGCGTTCCAGTTCGCGTGCGCCCGGTTTCACCGCGTAATAAGCATAGCCGTGGGCTTCGAAGCCTTCGTTCTTTGCCCACTCCAGGAAGGCGGCCACTTCCTGGCCTTCTTCGCCGTGGGTTGCCGCATCGGCGGCAATCGCGGAGAAGCGCTCCTTCATGGCCGGCAGGTCACGCTTCACGATCGCCGCGTCGCGCGCCACCATTTCGATGCGGTCGGTGAGTTCCTTCAGCTGTGCGTCTTCCAGCCTGTCCGCCGCCAGCACCAGCACATAGGATTCCAGCTTGTCGCCCGGCTGGCCGACGGCTTCCACCACGCCGGCCGCATTGCGGCGCACCGGCAGCACGGCGTTCAGCACGCCGTTGGCGACCACGCGCAGCTTGCGCATGGCCATCACGATGGAATCGACCAGGTAAGGCATGTCGTCGTTCAGGATCAGCAGCGCCGTGGCCCTGCCGCCGCGGGCGTCGGTGTAGCTCAGGCGGGCGATCTGGCAGCCTTCGCCGGAACGGCGGGCGGCCTGGGTGAAGCCTTCCACCAGCACGGGGGCCAGGCTGTCGGGCGAAACGTCTGCCAGGTCTTCGTCGTCCAGGGCGCTGAGCCAGGCGGCGATCAGGGCGGGCGCCTGGCCGTCAGTGGCAGGCTTGCTGGCGTTGACGAGGTCGAGCGTCTGCTTGCGCAGCTCTTGCGGCATTTGTTTCATCTGCATCTCCAATACGTTGTGTGTATCTGCTTACAGCGCGTACAGGCCGGGTAGGCCCAGTATGTGTTCCAGTTCCTGCAGTGCGGTGTGCACCTCGATGGCCAGCTGCGGGTCGGCCAGATCCTGCGGTGCGAGGTGGTCGCGGTAGTGTTTCTCCACCCATGCTACCAGTTTTTCATACAACGTTTCGGTCATGACAACGCCCTGGTGCATGGCGGCGGCTTCGGCATCGGTCAGCGCCACGCGCAGGCGCAGGCAGGCAGGCCCGCCGCCGTTGCGCATGGACTGGCGCAGGTCGAAGTGGATCAGTTCATCCACCGGACCGCCGGATGCCACCAGTCCGTCCAGATACTTCGCCACGGAGGTGATTTCCTGGCATTCGTGCGGGGTGACCAGCGCCATCCTGCCGTCCGGCTTGGACAGCAGCTGGGTGTTGAACAGGTAGCTCGATACCGCATCCGCCACCGGGACCGCGCCGGTATCGACACGGATCGCATTCAGCTCGGCGCCCACGCCGGCCATGGCGCTGCGCAGCTGGGCCAGCGTATCCTGCTCGTCGGCGAAGGCCTGCTCATGGTAGAACAGCACATTGCCGTTGCCGACCGCGATCACATCGTTGTGGAACACGCCCTGGTCGATCACGTCCGGATTCTGCTGGATGAAGACCGACCGGCCGGGGTTCAGGCCGTGCAGGCGGGCTACCGCCTGCGACGCTTCCAGCGTGTGGCGCGCCGGGAAGCGCTTCGGCGCCGGCGCCGTGGCGTCGAACTCCACCCGGCCGTACACGAACATTTCGACCGCCGGATCGCCGTGCTGCGCGCACAGGCGGGTGTGGTTGGCGGCGCCCTCGTCGCCGAAGGCCGGGGTGCCGGGCAGCGCATCGTGCACGGCAAAGTGCTGCTGGTCGTGGAAGATGGCGCGCAGGGTGCGCCCCGACTGCAGGTGCTCGAAAGCGCGGTGCAGCTTGTTGTTCAGATTGGCCGGCGTGAAGTGCACCCGGCTATCGGCCGTGTCGGCGGACGGACTGACCGTGGCCGCATTCGCAGTCCACATCGGCGAAGCCGACCAGGCGCAGGCCAGGATCACCGGCGACTCCTTGTAGGCCCTGGCAATCACGTCGGCATCGCTGCCGCTAAAGCCCAGGCTGCGCAGCAGGCGGAAATTCGGGCGGTCCTGCGGCGGCATTACCGCCTGGGCGAAGCCGCGCCTGGCCAGCTCGCGCATCTTGGCCAGCCCCTGCAGCGCCGCCAGCTTCGGATTCGAAGCGCTCTTCACGTTGTTGAAGGAGGCCACGTTGCCGAAGGAGAGGCCGGCGTAATTGTGGGACGGGCCTACCAGGCCGTCAAAATTGAATTCGCGAGCTTGGGCCATTGCGATCCTCAGAAGTTCATGCCGGGCGACAGCTTGGCCGGCATTTCCAGCGCACGGTTCTCGATCGAGGCGACCGGATAGGCGCAGTAGTCGGCGGCGTAGTAGGCGCTGGGACGGTGGTTGCCGGACTTGCCGACGCCGCCGAACGGCGCCGAGCTGGCCGCGCCGGTGGTCGGGCGGTTCCAGTTGACGATGCCGGCGCGGGCGCGCAGCTGGAACTGCCGCCACAGCGCTTCGTCGCTGGACAGCAGCGCGGCAGCCAGGCCGTACTGGGTGGCGTTGGCGGCACGCAGGGCTGCATCGAAGCTGTCCACGCGGATGATCTGCGCCAGCGGGCCGAACCATTCCTCGTCCGGAATGCCCTGGGCATCGGTGGTATCCACGATGCCGGCGCTGACGAAGCCGGTGCCCGGGTCGAGCTGGCGCATTTCCAGCAGCAGCTTGCCGCCCTTGGCGACCATGTCCTGCTGCGCCTGCACCAGCTTGCCCGCCACGGCGGCCGATACCACAGGTCCCATGAACGGCGCCGGCTCGGCAGCCGGCGCGCCCAGGCCCAGCTTCGACGCCACTTCCACGAAGCGCCTGACGAAGGCATCGCCCTGCTCGCCCTTCTGCACGATCACGCGGCGCGCGCAGGTGCAGCGCTGGCCGGCCGAGATGAAGGCGGAAGAGACGGCCATGAACACGGCGGCATCGATATCCTGCACGTTCCACACCACCAGGGGATTGTTGCCGCCCATTTCCAGCGCCAGCAGCTTGCCGGGCTGGCCGGCGAACTGCCTGTGCAGCGCGGCGCCGGTCTGGCTGGAGCCGGTAAACAGCACGCCGTCGATATCGCTCTGGCCCAGTGCCACGCCGGTATCGCGCGCGCCGTTGGCCAGGTTGACCACGCCGGCCGGCACGCCGGCCTTTTCCCACAGCGCCACCGTCCTGATGGCGGTGCGCGGCGCGTATTCGCTCGGCTTGAAGATGACGGTGTTACCGGCGATCAGGGCCGGCACGATATGGCCGTTCGGCAGGTGGCCCGGGAAGTTGTAGGGCCCGAACACGCCGAACACGCCGTGCGGACGGTGGCGCAGCACGGCTTCGCCGTCGGCCACCTTGTTGCGGTTCTCGCCGGTGCGCGCGCCATAGGACTGGATCGAGATATCGACCTTGTTGGCCATGGTCGTGACTTCGGTGCGCGCTTCCCACAGCGGCTTGCCGACTTCCTCCGAGATGGTCAGCGCCAGCTCTTCGGCGTTTTCCTTCAGCAGGTCGCGGAATTTGCTGACGATGGCAATGCGTTCTTCCAGCGGACGGTAAGCCCAGTCTTCAAAGGCGGCACGTGCGGCGGCCACCGCGGCGTTCACGTCTTCCGCAGTCGAAGCCTTGCTGCTGTAGCCGGCCTGGCCGGTGGCCGGGTTCACGGTGGTCAGCGTTTCGCCATGACCAGCCTTCCATTGGCCCGCGATGAAGTTGCTCAGTTCAGACATCATTTCCTCACATTCAGGGACAGCGTGCGCACGCTATCGTTAGGGTGCACATGCAGCATCTGCTGGCAAGCGTGCGACAGGTCCATCTTGCCGTTCACCGGCGTGGCTTCCGTGACGATCATGCGGAAGTCCTTCATATTCGTATTCGAGACCAGCATCGGCTCATGCGAGTCCGGTGCGCAGGCGTGGGCCAGGTCGGTGTCCGCGTCCACGGTCACCAGTTCGCTTTCGCGCACGCCGCGCAGTTCGGACACGCGCGCCTGCAGCACCGGTCCGGCGTCGAAGATATCCACGTAGCCTTCGTAGTACATGCCTTCCTGCTCCAGCAGGCGGCGCGCCGGCGCGGTCGATACATGCACCTTGCCGATCGCTTCCTGCGCGCCCTGCGGCAGGTAGGCGATATACATCGGCTGACGCGGCATCAGCTCGGCGATGAAGGACTTCTTGCCCAGCGCGGTCAGGTCATCGACATGGTGGAAGTCCATCTTGAAGAAGTGGCGGCCCAGGCCCTCGTAGAACGGCGAGCTGCCGTCCTCCGCCTGGTAGCCGCGCATCTCGGCAATGATCTTCTGTTCGAACAGGTGCGGGAACTGGGCGATGAACAGGAAGCGGCTCTTCGACAGCAGCTTGCCGTTGTTGCCCTGGCGGTAGTCCGGGTGCAGGAACAGCGAGCACAGCTCGGAGCAGCCGGTCAGGTCGTTGGACAGGTACAGCGTGTCCATGCGCGTGAACACGTTCAGTTCACGGCTGGAGTGCACCAGGGTGCCGATGCGGTAATTGTAGAAAGGCTCGTTCAGGCCGACCGCGCTCTTGATGGCGCACACGCCGGCCAGGCGGCCGTTATCGGTGTCCTCCATCACGAACATATAGTCGCGCTGCTCGGGCGCGATGGTTTCGGCGAAGGAGGCCACGGCGATGTCGAGACGGTCGCCCATCATCTTCATGTCGGGCTTGAGCGTGGTCATGCCGGTGCCTACCTGGCTGGCCAGGTTGAACAGTCCGTCCAGGTCGGTCGCTTTGATGGCGCGTACAACTAGCATAGGCTCTCTCGTTCTCAGATTCGGACGCAGGTCACGCTGTCGCCTTCGGCAACGCGCAGGATGTCCTGCACTTCAGCCGGCAGGGCAACGGTGTCGGTGTTTTCCAGCGCCGGACAGGCCAGCGTCACGCTGCGGAAGTGCTGGTCGGGACGGGTGGCGATCGCGTACGCCGCCACCGCGTCTTCGTCGGCCGGGGTGCGCGCGGTCACCACGCGCCGCGTCAGCGAGGCGGTAAAGGTGCGCAGCGAATGCTTGTGCGCCTGCAGGATCGGACCGCCATCGAAGATGTCGATGTACTCGTCGGCCTCGAAGCCTTCGGAGGTCAGCAGGTTGAAGGCGGTTTCGCCGGACGGATGGATCTGGCCCATGGCTGCCTGGGCGTCGCCCGGCAGCAGCGGCACGTACACCGGATAGTGCGGCATCAGTTCCACGATCAGCGTGCGGTTGCGCGCACCGCCGATGGTGCGCTCGGCATCCAGGAAGTCCATCTTGAAGAACTTGCGGCCGAGGGCGTCCCAGAACGGCGAGCCGCCGTTGTCGTCGGTCACGCCGGCCAGCGGCACGAAGAAGCGGTCGCCGAAACGGTGCGGCGCCTGCACCGCGTACAGCAGGCGGGAGCGCGACAGCAGCGCCGCTTCCGGCCGGTGCTGCACGTTTTCATCGACGTAGAAACTGGAAAGCTGCGAATAGGCGGTCAGCTCGGAACACAGGGTCAGCGCGTGCACGCTGTGGCTGATGTTCAGGTCGCGCGAGACTTGCTGGATAACGTCGTTGCGGAAGGAGAAGTAGGTGCCGTTGGAACCGGCGGAAGCGAAGATGGATGCCGTGCCGCAGATCCGCTTGCCGGCCAGCGATTCCAGCACGAACAGGTACGACTCTTCGCTCGGGATATCGACATGGGCGGAGAACGATGCCAGCGAGCGTTCGACAGCCTGCCCGATCTTCTCGCGCGTCTTCGGCAAGGTATGCACACCCGGCATGGTGACCGCCGCCAGCGCTTCCAGCGCGGGGATGTCGCTTGTTTCTACCGGACGGACTACATACATGGGGACTCCTTGTTATTAATCGATTTGGCCATGGTGGTCCGCTTTTTTTTAAACCTAACACCAGGGTCGGACCCGGAGGGTACGACCCCGGGTCCGACCCCGCGGGTCTGACCCAGGTCTTCGGTTTACCTGGTCAGATCCGCCACAGCCAGACGAATGATGCGGTCCGCCTCATCCAGCTGCGCGTCGGACACCACCAGTGCCGGCGCCAGGCGCACCACGTCGGTGCCGGCGATCAGCACCATCAGGCCATGCGCTTCGGCCGCACGCTGGATGTCCTTGGAACGGCCCTTGAACGGCTCGGCAACGACCAGGCCCAGCAGCAGGCCGGCGCCGCGCACGGCGGAAAACACGCCAGGGAAATCGCGCACCAGGCCTTCCAGCTTGGCGATCAGCTTCTCGGACGCTTCCTTCACGCGCGCCAGGAAGGCCGGCTGGTTGATGGTCTCGAACACTTTCAGCGCCACGGTGGTGGCCAGCGGGTTGCCGCCGTAGGTGGTGCCGTGGGTGCCGACCGACAGCACCTTGCCCAGTTCGTCGGTGGTCAGCATGGCGGCGACCGGGAAGCCGTTGCCCAGGGCCTTGGCTGCGGTCAGGATGTCCGGCGTCACGCCATAGCCCATGTAGGCGAACAGCGAACCGGTACGGCCCATGCCGGACTGCACTTCGTCGAAGATCAGCAGGGCGCCGGTCTTGTCGCACAGGGCGCGCAGCTCTTTCAGGAATTCAGGATTGCCCGGCATCACGCCGCCTTCGCCCTGCACCGGCTCAACGATCACGGCGCACACGTCGTCGCCGATGGCGGCGCGGGCCGCTTCGATATCGTTGTACGGAATGTGGTCCAGCTGCGGCGGCAGCGGCTCGAAGCCTTCGGTGTACTTGGCCTGGCCGCCCACCGAGACGGTAAACAGGGTACGGCCGTGGAAGGAATTCAGGCAGGACACGATGCGCGACTTGTGCGCGCCGTACTTGCCGTGGGCATGCTTGCGGGCCAGCTTCAGGGCCGCTTCGTTGGCTTCGGCGCCGGAGTTGCAGAAGAAGGCGCGGTCGGCGAAGGTGGCTTCCGTCATGGCCAGGCCCAGGCGCAGCACCGGCTCGTTGGTGTAGCCGTTACCCAGGTGCCACAGGGTGTTCGCCTGCCTGGTCAGCGCTTCCACGATGACCGGGTTGCAGTGGCCGAGGGCGGCCACGGCAATGCCGGAGGTGAAGTCCAGGTAATGCTTGCCTTCCTGGTCCCACAGGTCCAGGCCGGATGCACGTACTGGAACCATCGCTGCCGGCGCGTAAGTCGGCACGAGCACTTCATCGAAAGTCTGCCGGGTGACAGGGCGGGTGGTTACAGTAGTGTCAAGCTTGGCGTTCATTTTGGCAAATCCCCATTCAAGGTAAGGTGTTACAGCATTGTAAAAGCGGGGATGCTAAAACTCTTTTGGATCTGCGACAAGGATTTTCAAAAATGCTCAGCTGCCGGCCAGCCTGCGCTGGCGCTCTTCGCGCGGGGTATTGCCGAACAGGGTGCCGAAGGCGGTAGAGAAATGCGAGCCGGAAGAGAAGCCGCACATCAGTCCGACCTGCACGATGGAATAATTTGTTTCCAGAAGTAACTGACGGGCGCGCTGCAGCCGCAGCTCCAGGTAATAGCGCGACGGCAGGCTGCCCAGGTATTGCTTGAACAGGCGCTCCAGCTGGCGGCGCGAGAGGCCGACCAGGTTGGCGATGTCGTCGGTGGACAGCGGTTCCTCGATATTCGCCTCCATCAGGGTCACGGCCTCCGACAGCTTGGGCTGCAGCACGCCGAAACGCGCCTGCAGCGCCACCCGCTGCCGTTCCTCGTGGCTGCGCACGCGGTCGATGCACAGCGCTTCCTTGACCTCGGCCTGCAGCTGGGCGCCGAACAGGCAGTCGAGCAGGGTCAGGGCGAAGTCCAGGCTGGCCGAACCGCCGCAGCAGCTGAGCAGGCGGCCATCGATCTCGAACAGGTGCGGGGTGAGGATGGCGCGCTCGGTGATGTGCTCGGTGTCCGCATACAGCGACCAGGGCAGTGCGATGCGCAGGTTGGCGCAGGCGCCGGTAGCGGCCAGCCACAGCACGGCGCCGCCGACGCCGCCCCAGAAATCGGCGTCGCGGCAGCGCGCCACCACTTTGCGGCCCAGCTCGTCAGGCAGGGCGCCCTGCTGCTCGTCCGCCACCAGCAGGGCCAGGTGCCACTTGCCTTCGCCGGGCGGGGCCGCCACCGCCTGCTGCGGGGTGCGCACTACCAGTTCGAACTGCTTCTTCAGCAAGCGCTGCGCCAGCCGCAGGGGCTGCGCCAGGCCAGCCCAGGTCAGGCTGTCCGGCTCGCCGGCATTGACCAGCAGCATGCGCAGCGGCTGCTCACGGGTCAAGCGGCTGAGTTGGTCAAATGACATCTTATTCTGGTGCGAGCGACGTCGCCGGCCGCTCAGGGGTGTTCCACTGGCTGACTATCATACCGGAGATCAACAGGACGGCGCCGGCCAGGCCGGTCCAGCCCAGCACCTCGCCCAGCCAGAAGTAGCCGAAGATGGCGGCGCAGGCCGGCTCGAAGGCGTAAATGACGGCCGCTTCGTTGGCGCTGGCGTGGCTCTGGCCCCAGGTCTGCAGGGAAATGATGGTGGCGGTGGCCACCACGCCGAGGTAGATCAGGTTCCACTTGTACAGTTGCAGGCCCTGCCAGATATAGGCGTAGTAATCGGCCGCGTCGTTCGGCACCGAGACTGCGCCGCGCGGCACTTCGCGCAGCAGGATCCACAGGCCGGCGCAGGCGGCCACGGTCATGATCTGGGACGCGGTCAGGGTCATCAGGCGTTCGGCCTTGCGCGTGACCACCTCCATCACCTTGATATACACGCCGAAGGTGAGCGCGGCCAGCAGGGCCAGGGTGTCGCCGCGGGTCCAGCTGAAGGAGCCCTCCCAGCACAGGGCGAACAGGCCGGCGATGGCCAGCAGCAGGGCGAGCACGATGCGGCGGTCCGGATACCTGCCCATGGCGATGCCCAGCAGCGGCACCACCAGCACGTTCAGGCCGCAGATGAAGGCGTTGCGGTTGGAGGTGGTCAGCGACAGGCCTTCGACCTGGAACAGGTAGCAGAAGAACAGCAGCACGCCGGACAGGAAACCGTAATGCAAGTCTTTCCAGCGCGCCTTGAAGAGGAAGGGCAGCAGCAGCACGCTGGCAATGCCGAAGCGCGACAGCACGATCCAGTTGGCGGACAGATAGGACGTCATGTCCTTCATCGCGGGGAAGGTGGTGCCCCAGACCAGGGTCACAATCAGCAGGGCCAGGATTCCGCGCGCATGTTGGGGCATGATCGTTTTAATGATTCAATGTTATCGACCTGCATATGGTAACCGATGCTTGCGCCGCCTCGCCGCGCGCCGGGACGCTATAATCTGCCTCCATGGGTGAACGTTATTTGAAAAGTATCCGGCTTCTGGCCGAGTGCATGCAGGGATTCGAACGGCTGTCCGGCTGCCATGTGCGGCAGTACGGCCTGACCCATGCGCAATTCGATATCATCGCCACCCTGGGCAATACGCCCGGCATGAGCTACAAAGAACTGGGGGACCGCACGCTGATCACCAAGGGCACGCTGACCGGCGTGATCGAGCGACTGGAGCAGAAAGGCCTGGTGGAGCGCGAGCGCAGCAACGAGGACAAGCGCTCCTTCTTCGTGCGCCTGACGCCGCAGGGCGATCGCCTGTTCGGCGAAGTCTTCCCGAAAGTGGTGGCCAATGGCCGCCAGGCATTCAGCCAGTACACGGATGCCGATTTCGACGCGCTGGAAAAAACACTGACCGGGCTGAAAGCGACCATCGCTGGCAGCTCCCCACACTGAAGAAACGAGACAATGCTGAAAACCACCCTGATCGACGGCGTCAAGCCGGCCGAATTCGACAAGCAGATCGTCACCAACCTGCTGCTGGAAAACACCACCGTGGACGCCGTCCGCCAGGAAAAACTGCTGATCGGCGTGCGTAACGAGGATGGCGACATCTATCGCCTGATCGGCGCCACCAAGCACAACAGCTTCACCAACGCGGTGGAAGAGCTGGAAGACCTGGAACTGGTGGATGAACTGGAAGACACCGAAGGCACCCGCGAGGGCTGCGACGCTATCTTCAGCGAAGGCTGAGATTAAGCTTTTTTATCGCGCCGGGTTCGTCCCTGCGTAAAAATTCATCAAAAAATTTGCCTCAAAGTAGTTCCACGGGGCAATTTTCTGCTTATAATTTTTCGCATGGACCGACTCGACGCCTTCAAAGCCATCGCCCAGCAAGCCAGCCGCGGTGAGCTTGCCTTCCCCACCAATGTGGACGCCTCGCTCAAGCTGCAGCAGGCGCTCAACGATCCCAATTGCCATGTTGACGTGGCGGCGCGCCTGATCCAGGCCGACCCGCTGATGGCCGCGCGCACCGTGGCGATTGCCAACTCCGTTGCCTACAACCGCTCCGGCACCGAGATTTCCTCGGTGCGTTCGGCCGTGCAGCGCCTCGGCGTGCGCACCCTGCAGTCGCTGGTGGCCTCGCTGATCGTGCGCCAGCTGGGCAGCAAGATCCGCAATCCCCTGCTGAAGCAGAAGGCGCTGCAGCTGTGGGAGCACACCGCGCACGTGGCCGCGCTGGCCCAGGTGATTGCACGCCGCGTCAGCCAGGTCGATCCGGACACCGCCCTTTTTGCGGGGATCGTGCACGAGGTGGGCGGCTTCTACATGCTGGCCCAGGCCGAACATTATCCGGGCGTGATGGAAGGCGAACCGGAAGACTGGATCGGGCACGGCGAGACCCAGATCGGGCGCGGCGTGCTGCAGAAGCTGATGATTCCCGAGAATGTGATGAAGGCGGTGGAGGCGATGTGGATCGGCATGCGCGCGCTGCCGCCGGAAACGCTGGGCGATACCCTGCTGCTGGCCAACGATCTGGCGCCGGTGGCGTCGCCGCTGCATACGCGGCCGGGGGCGACCACGCCGGCTGCCGCCCTGACGCTGGACTTCACGGTGGGCGACGGCACGCTGTCGGCCATCATGGCCGAGTCGGCGGATGAGGTGAAGTCGCTGGCGGCGGTACTGCTGATGTAGGCAGCTGCGGCGCTGCAGGCGGCGCCTCAGGGCAGCTGGCCGCGGTAGCCCAGCGCTTCCATGGTGCGCACGATATCCTCGCGCTTGCCCAGCGCCAGCAAGCGCTCGCGGCGCTGGCGCCAGTGTTCCGGCGTCGGCTTCTCGGCCACCATGTCCACCGGCTGCGGCGGCAGTCCCAGCCAGTCCAGCACCAGCGCACTCAGTTCGGCCGACGCGACAATGAAATCCTCGAAGCCGATGCGCAGCGCCGGCACCCCGCTCTCGATAATCGCGCGGTGGCAGGCCAGCCACTGGTGCAGGCAGACTTCCTTCAGGTCGCGCCCCATGCACTCCTGCCAGTCCGGCGGCAGGTCGAACTTCCACCAGCGCTTGCCGTAAGGCAGGCTATCCGAATAGCCGCCGATGTTCAGCGTGATGCCCGAGCGCGCCATATCGTGGGTGAAGTAGCCGTTCGGCGCGAGCCAGCCGTCCATCAGGCTGTTGACCGTGTTGGCATAGCCGCGCGTGAAATGGATGTAGCGGATGTCCGCTTCCGGGAACAGCTGTTCGTACAGCCCGACGCGGTAGGCATCGGAGGGCGTGTTGAAGAACAGCACCTTGTTGGCCGCATCGTCGGCGGTAAACGGACGACGCCGCAGCGCGGGGCGCACGAAGGGCGGCGCTTCCAGCTTGGCCGGTTCGTTGAAGTGGTCGGCAATGCCGGGGCCGATCTGGCCGTCGTAGTAATCGAGGCGCCACGGTTCGCGCCAGTACACGGCGGACAGGATCACCCGCTGCAGCTCGCGCTCGCTCAGCTCCGGTTCGCGCCGCGCATGCGCCAGCGTCTCTTCCAGCGTAATCAGCATGCGCCGCTGTTCGTCCGGCTGCGTGAACAGGGCCGGGAACTGCAGCATCAGGCGGCGCGACCAGCGCGCCATCAGCACCGGCACCGGCGGGATCTCTTCGCAGGCCACGCTCAGGCCATCGAAAATGCAGTCGGCCAGCAGGCCGGCATTGGCGGGATTCTTGAAGGCATCGCTGCGCGCATTGATGCCGAAGCCGTTGCCGCTCAGGGTCAGGTAGCATTCGGCGTCGCCGTCCAGCATGGCTATGCCCTCGTGCGGGGCCAGCAGGCGCTTCAGCAAGGTGGCGCCGGAGCAGGAGGAAGTCAGCACCACCGCCACGTGACGGACTTTGCCGCGCCACGACACATGCGGCACGGCACGGTTGGCGTTGACGGCTTGCAGTAATCCATTGCTTGCGGAAGATGGCATGCCTTGCAAAGTGATATGCGGTTCACGCAACCACGCGGCTGTAGATGCCGAACATGCTAACAAAAAAAATGCCCGCTCGAAAGCGGGCTAAGTCCAAAACTAGGGATGTCCTGAAAGAGACAGCTCCATAGTAAGCCGCGAATGTCGCACACACTGTGCGGCATTTCACACTCACGCCAAATTCACCACCCGGCATGCGTCCGCTGCCATGCCGGCAGGGCTTGCGCGCGCTGGAACCCGGCCATCCGGTGCGCGTATTGCGCCAGCGGCGGACGGGCCTTGCCGCTATTGCCGCTGATCCATTCACGGCTGGCAAGATGATTGCGCAGCGGCGCCTTGCCGTTCGGATTGACTTCGCGCAGGCGGCGCCGGTCGTCCTCGCGCATCAGGCCGATGACGACTTCATCCAGCCGGATGCCGAGCCGGGCTGCCGTCAGCAGGAAGAAGCCGCTGCGCAGCAGGTAGCCGACGCCGGCCGAACCCTGCACCGGCGCGGCAGCGGTCACCGGACTGCGGTTGCCGCGCAGCGCATCCATCAGCTGAAACAGGCGTCCGGTACGGCTCATGCATGTCTCCTCTTTGCGTGCCGCGCACGCTTATCATGGCGATAGGAATTGACAGCCTGTGGGTTTCATGGCGAAATCGCAGTAATGAGCAAAGCCCCTTCTTCCAAAAGCCGCGCCAGCGGCAAAGTCACTCTCTCCGATGTCGCCAGTCTCGCCGGTGTAGCACCGATGACCGCCTCGCGCGCCATCAACCAGCCTGACCTCGTGTCCTCCATCCTGCGCCAGCGCGTGGAGGAAGCCATCCAGCAACTGGGCTATGTGCCGAACCGCGCCGCGCGCGCACTGGCCTCGGCCCATTCCAACGTGATCGTGGTGCTGGTGCCGTCGCTGTCCAACGCCGTGTTTACCGACGTGCTGGCCGGCATCCAGTCCGCGCTCGATCCGGCCAACTACCAGCTCCTGATCGGCAATACGCGCTACTCGGATGCGGAAGAAGAAAAACTGCTGGCCACGTATATGCAGTCGAACCCGGACGGCATCCTGCTGTCCGGCATGCACCACAGCGAGCGCGTGAACCAGATGCTGGCCACCTCGCGCGTGCCGGTGGTGTCGATGATGGATATCTCGCCCAGCCCGGAGGCCCTGTCGGTCGGCTTCTCGCAGTTCGACGCCGGCTACACCATGGCGCGCTACCTGATCGACAAGGGCCACAAGCGCATCGGCTTCATGGGCGCGCAGCTGGACGAGCGTACCCTGCGCCGCTGCGACGGCTACCGCAAGGCCATGTCCGAAGCGGGACTGGCCGATGCGAAGCTGGAAGTGATGGTGTCCGATCCCTCCACCATCGCGCTGGGCGCCGAGCTGCTGGGCCGCATGCTGTCGCGCATCCCCGATCTCGACGCGATCTTCTGCTGCAACGACGACCTGGCCCACGGCGCGATCTACCAGTGCCAGCGGCGCGGCATCCGCGTGCCCGACCAGCTGGCCATCTGCGGCTTCAACGACCTGCCGGCATCGGCCTGGATGAAGCCTTCCGTGACCACCATCGGCACGCCGCGCTACCAGATCGGTTTCGAGGCGGCGACCCTGCTGCACGCGGCCATCCGCGGCGAAAAGCCGGCCGCCAACAGCATCGATCTCGGCTTCACGCTGATGGCCCGCGAAAGCGCCTGAAGCGGCGCATAAACAGCTGCGAAACGCTTGCCCATTGCGGGCGCTATGGCTTACACTGATAGCGCTATCATCGAGGAGAAAAATGAATAATAATCGTTGGGTTGTGATGGGTGTCTGCGGCTGCGGCAAGAGTTCCGTCGGCCAGCAGCTGGCCGACCAGCTGGGCGTGCGCTTCCTGGAGGGAGACGCCTTCCATTCGCCTGAAAACGTGGCCAAGATGCGCGCCGGCACGCCGCTGACGGACGAAGACCGCAAGGGCTGGCTGGCCAGCCTGGCGGCCGAGATCCGCGCCGCCGCCGAGCATGGCGAAGGGGTGGTGCTGTCCTGCTCTTCGCTGAAGCGGCGCTACCGCGACCAGCTGCGCGCCGCTGACCCGTCGCTGCACTTCGCTCACCTGCACGGCGAACGCGAACTGATTGCCGAGCGCATGCTGGCGCGCGTGAACCACTACATGCCGCTGTCGCTGCTGGACAGCCAGCTGGCCGCGCTGGAACCGCTGCAGAAGGATGAAGCGGGACGGGTGCTCGATATCCGCAAGGAACCGGCCCGGCTGGTGGAGGAAATCCTGCGCGGCTGAACGCGCCACGCAGCAGGGACCGGCAAGCCGGTCCTTTTTTGTTTCAGGGGATGGTGACGTCGAGCTGGTAGCGCTTGCCCGGTTCGATATTGCCGACGTGGGCTTGCGGCAGTTCCTCGCCGTTGCACCACACCCGCACCTTGTCGCCGCCCGTGCGGCGGATATTCACATCGAACAGCGCGCCACGGAAGCGGCGTACCGCCTTCATGCCCGGCCACTCCTTCGGCAGCTGCGGCGCAATGCGCAGGCCGTCGGCATCGCCCACCAGGCCGCACAGGCCTTCGATCACGCAGCGGTACACCCACGAGACGGTGCCCGTGTTGAACAGCTGGCTGGAACGGCCGGCCGTGCGCGGATATTCCTTCCACGCGCCGCGGTAGTAGTTCGGAATGAAGATCGGCAGCTGGCCGCGCTGCAGGTAGTCCGCCTGGTCCGGGCCGGGGATCATCTGGCGCAGCAGCTTCCAGGCGCGCTCGGTTTCGCCGCCGTGATACAGGCTGTAAATGAAGAAGATGGCGGCGTGGTTGTACACCGCGCCGTTCTCGGCCGAACCCGGATGCTTCTGGGTGACGCGGCCCACGTCGTCGCGCATCTTCGAATACGGCGGCGCAAACATCTGCACCCCGTAAGGCGTGTGCAGCTGCGCTTCCACTTCCTCCAGCATGCTGGCGCGCTGTTCGGCGCTGGCGGCGCCGCTCAGCATCGACCAGGCTTGCGGGTTCAGGTAGATGCGGCCTTCCTTGTCCGCCGCCACGCCGAACACCACGTTGTCGTCGGTGATGCCGCGCGCGAACCAGCGGCCGTCCCACAGGTGCCTGTTGGCGGCGGCATTCAGCTCGGCGCCGCTGTCGCGGTAGCGCGCTGCGCCGAGACTGTCGCCGCGCCGGGCGCACATTTCCGACCACAGGTTCATGGCGTAGGCGGCCGCCACGGTCAGCCAGCCGGAGACGCCCTTGCCCTTGTAGCCCACCATATTCATCGGATCGCACCAGTCGCCCTGGGCGATGAAGCTCAGGCCGCGCTCGTCGCGGTCCTTGTGCAGCCAGTCCATGGCGGCCGACATGCGCTGCGCCACCGTCAGCGCCTTGCCGTCCGTGCCTTCCACCACCTGCTCCAGCAGCGCGTAGTCGCCCGTCTCGTCCAGGTACACCTTCATGCACACCGGCAGCCAGACGCAATGGTCGGTATGCGGCACCTGGTTGATGTATTTCAGTTCCGCGCCCTGGTACAGCAGGATGCCGTCCGGCATGGCGCCGCTGGCTTCCTGCTGGCTTAGGGCGTGCACGAAGGCGGCGCGCGCCACCTCGGGCTTGATGAAGGCCATGCCCATATTGTCCTGCAGGTAGTTGCGCGTCTGCGGGTCGGTGCTGAGGCGGTTCACGTCGCCGTGGTAGAAGACCTGGCGCGGCAGCCAGTGGTTGACGAAGTTGTCCAGCTCCGCATCGGGCGTATCGATGGACAGGCAGCCGTAGCCGCCTTCGACGTACTGCGCATAGGCGTGCCGGGTTGCGGCAAAGGCGTCGGCGCTCAGGTATTTCTCGCGCACGGCGCGGATCTCGGCATCGTCGAAGGCCGGACCGAACACGAAGCGGTAGTCGCGGCTGGCATTGGCCGCCAGCGCCAGGCGGTACTGCACCACGGCGGCCGGGGTTTCGTAGCGGGCGTCGCCGCCGCCCAGGGTTTCCGCCGCCAGCGCGGACGGCGCATGCAGGCCGCCCTCGCCCTCGAACGCCTGCTGGCACACTTCCCACGCATCGGGCGCGGTCTCGCACAGGAAGTAGGTCTTGTCCTTGAAGTCCTTCTGCTTGAAGTAGTCGGCCACCTTCTGGTACGGCGCCACGCAGCTGGCCACCACGCCGCCCAGGTCGGCGCGGTATTCGCCGGACTGGTTCATCCACGACATGTAGCCGATCGGGAAGTAGGGATAGACGCTGACGCGGCGCGCGCGGCCGGAGAGGTCGGTCACGCGCAGCGACCACAGTTCGGCCACGTCGTCCACCGGCAGGCCAAGCTGCAGCTGCACGCGCAGGCCCAGGTGTTCGACGGTCCAGGCGATATCGCTCTTGCCGGCCACGAAGCTGAAGCTGTCCACCGGGGCGCGCACCGGTTCGTACGGCGCGGAGAAGAACTGGCCCGTCTCTTCATCCTTGATGTAGAAGAAGCGGCCCGGATGGTGGGCGTAGTAGCCCTGCTCCGGCTGCATGAAGGTCTTCGCTTCCAGGTTCGGCGCGTGCGCATACTTGGCCGGCTCGGGCTGCATGAACTGCGCCACGGCATAGCCGCGGCAGTTCATCTGGATCATCATCTTGCGGTTCCACAGGAAGCCTGCGGCGCGCGGCATGGCGGTAGGCGACAGCAGTTCGTAGCGGTCGCCGTTATCGACGGGGCGTAACATTATTTCGTCTCCAGATCGGACTGAATCTGTTTCAGCGTTTTGCTGTCCAGGTTATAGAAGAGCATGACGACCACCGCCAGCAAGGCGAAGGCCGCGGGAATCAGGGACATCAGCCACACGATGCCAGCCTGCGAACCGCTCGACTGCTGGGCGTTCGGCACGTAGCCCAGCGCGGTAAACAGCGAGCCGATGACGGCAACGGCCAGCGCGGTGCCCAGCTTTTGCGAGAAGGTGGCGGCGGCAAAGGTCATGGCGGTGGCGCGGCGCCCGGTGCGCCACTGGTTGTAGTCGGCGGTGTCGGCATACATCGAGAAGGCCAGCGGGGACTTCGGTCCCAGCACCAGGCCCATGCCGATCTGCAGCGCGAACATCAGCCACACCTGGTCCTTCGGCACGATGAAGAACACGGCCGACAGCACGGTGGTGATGGACATCAGGATGATCATCAGCTTCTTCTTGTCAACGAAGCGGGTCATCACCGGCGTCAGCGAGGCGCCCACGGCGGCCGACAGCATATAGGCCGGCACGAAGGCCGCCATCAGGTCCGGGCGGCCGACGTAATACTTGAAGTAATAGGCCGCGGTGGTGGTGCGCAGCGTGATGGTGACCATGATGATCAGGGCCAGGAAGAACAGCACTACCCAGGGGCGGTTGCCGGCCAGGTCGCGCACGTCCTGCCAGACATTCGACTGCTGCCCGGCCGGCGGCGCAATGCGCTCGCGCGTGTTGGCGAAGGTCAGGAAGAACAGGAGCGAGGCGGCCACGCCCCAGGCAATCATGGTCAGCTGCCAGCCCAGCTTCTCGTTGCCGCCGCCCAGCCAGTGCACCATGGCCGGCGTGGCGGCGGTCACCAGGGTGCTGCCGCCGAAAGCGAAGATGAAGCGCAGGCCGTTGATGGTCGAGCGCTCCTGCGGATCGGAGGACATCACGCCGGACAGCGCATTGTAGGGAATGTTGATGGCGGTGTAGCACACCATCATCAGCAGGTAGGTCGCGTAGGCCCATACCAGCTTGCCGTCGGCGGACAGGTCGGGCGTGGTGTAGGTAAGCGCGGCGGCGCCGGCCAGCGGCACGGCCATCCACAGCAGGTAGGGACGGAATTTGCCGAAGCGGCTGGCGGTGCGGTCGGCCGCGGCACCGATCATCGGATCCGTGAAGGCGTTGACGATCTTGATGAGGAACATCATGGACGCGGCGGCAGCTGCCGAGATGCCGAAGACGTCCGTGTAGAAGATCAGCAGGAAGGTGGCGATATTGGCCCAATAAAAATTGAAGCCCATGTCGGCAATGCCGTAACTGATTTTCTCACGCCAGGACAGGAACACGGCACACCCTCAAAAAGACTGCTGCGCGGGCAGGCGCCCGCGCAGCAAAAACAAGCCGGGGATGAGTTTACCCCAGCTTGCCATCGGACCGAATCAGAAGTCTGCAGTCAGGCGCACACCGTAGGTGCGCGGCGCCAGGTAGATCGACTGCCACACCGGTGCTGCGGCCGTCGCCGGCGGCAGGTTGACGATGCTGACGTTGGTGCGGACGTTCTTGTCTTCCAGGTTCTGCACGAAGGCTTCCACCTGCCAGTTCTTGTCGCCTGCCGGCTTGTAGCGCACGGTGAAGTCGGTGCGGGTGTAAGCCTTCTGGCGGCTAGGTTCGCCGTCGTTGAAGATGTCCAGCCAGCTCGCGGTCTCGTAGTGCGAGTTGATGCGCGGGCTGATGCGGGCGCCGCTGGCCAGCTGGAACTTGTGCTCCCAGCCCAGGTTCAGCGAGAAGTGCGGCGCGTGCGGCAGCTCGTTGCCCTTCAGGTCGCGTACTTTCGAACCGTTCGGCAGCGTGATGTTGTTGTTGGTCGAGATGTTCGGGTCCGCGGTCAGCAGGGTGTCCATATCGGTACGCTGGATGGCGGTGGCGATATTGATGGTGTCGGCCGGCGTGGCGCGCCACGACAGCTCGCCCTCGAAGCCCTTGGCGGTGGCGCCCTTCGCGTTGGCGGTCAGCAGGAAGCTGGCGCCGTTCGGGAAGGTGGTCGGCACCGACACCTGGTAGCCCTTGAAGTCGGCGTAGTACAGCGAGGTGGCCCAGGTCATCCTGCCGTTCAACAGCTTGCCCTTGGCGCCCACTTCGTAGCTCTTCAGGGTTTCCGGCTCGGTGTGCACGCCGCCGTCGGTCAGCACGCCGGACTTGTAGCCGGTCGATACCGAGCCATACACCATCATGTCGGTGGTCAGGTCGTAGTCGGCCTTCACCAGCCAGGTCGGCTTGCTCCACTTGTGCTGGCCATTGTTGTTCAGCGCAGGCTTGCCGTCCGGACCGATCACGGAAGGATTCGGCACGAAGCCCAGGTCGCGCGGATCGTCGTATTCGGAAATCGGCTTGCACGGCTGGCCGGAAGCGTTCACGGTCGGGCAGTAGTAGTTCACGCCGCCCTGGTTGTGCTTCTCGTCCCAGGTCTTGCGCAGGCCGCCGGTCAGGCGCAGCTTGTCGGACACGTTCCAGGTTTCCTGCGTGAACAGGGCGTGCGATTTCACGTCCTGGTTCGGCTGCACGAAGCTGTTCTGCGTCAGCGCAGGCCAGCCGCAGGTGGTGCAGCCCCAGCCGGCCTGGGTGCCGGACCATGCCGGCTGGTCCAGGCGGATGGCGGCCTTTTCGTGGAACACGTAGGCGCCCACCAGCCAGTCCACGGTCTTCTTGCCGGCCGACTTCAGGTTGATCTCGGCGCTGGCGTTGGTGTAGTGCTCGTCGTTGATGCGGGTGTTGCGCAGCACGCCGCCGGTGGTGGCGCTGGTCGGCACGGTGTAGCCGCCGCGGGCGTCGAACTGCATCGCGCCGTCGGTGCGCTGGGCGCCGGCCATGAAGGCCAGGTCGATGTCCTTGTTGATGGACCAGTCGGTGCGGGTGCGCAGGGTATCGACCTTGCGGTGCAGGTAAGGACGGATCTGGATCAGCGCCGACCACAGGTCCTGGCCCGGGCGGGTCTGCTGGTTCAGGTTCATCGACGGCGTGCCGTCGTCGCGGAAGGTCTCGAAGGACAGGTCGGTGCGCAGGTCGGTGCTCGGCTGGAACACGGCGGACAGGCGCAGCGCCTTCTGGTCCTGGGAGTTGTATTTCGGACCGGTGGTGACGAAGGTGTTCAGGTCCACGCCCGGAATGGCCGGCGGCTTCTGGTAATCGACGTAGCCGTCGTGCTCTTCGCCGGCGTAGGCGATGCGCAGGGCGACGGTGTCGCTGATCGGCAGGTTGTACATCAGGCGGGTGCCGATGCGCTTGTAGTTGCCCAGCGTGAGCTCGGCGCTGCCTTCGGTCACGCCCAGCTTCGGCTTGGCGGTCACCATGTTGACGGCGCCGGCGGTGGAGTTGCGGCCCCACAGCGTGCCCTGCGGGCCACGCATCACTTCCACCCGGTCCATATCGTACAGCAGCGCGGTAGCGCCTTCCGCGCGCGGCGAGTACACGCCGTCCACGTACACCGACACTTCCGGGTCGGCCTGTTCGGTCTTGGCGCCGTCGTTGCCGATGCCGCGCATGGTCAGCAGCAGCACGGCGTGGTCGCCCTGGCCGGTGGCCTGGAAGCTTGGCGCCAGGTGGGTGATGTCTTCGAGATTCTTGACGTGCGCGTCGTCCAGCGCCTTGCCGCTCAGCGCGGTCACGGCGATCGGAGTCTTCAGCAGCGAGGTGGAACGTTTGGTAGCGGTAACTACAACCTCCGGCAAAACGCCGTTCTGATCGGCCGGTTGCGGGACTTCGTCGGCGTAGGCGTTTGCAATGGCGGCAGCCATTGCCAGCAAGGCAATACTGGATTTCATGCGGTCTCCCGTTCAAGGAATTTGTGAGTTTTATTATGTAGCGCCGTTATGATAGCGCTATCAGTAAAGCGGGAGTTTAGCCAGCGCACAACTCAAAGTCAACAAAAAAAGCAGCCCGTGGGCTGCTTTTTTTGTTGGCGCTACAAGCGTTTACACCACGGCGCCGCCGGTTTCGTCGTTCTTGTCCTTGACCGGCTTGATCAGGTCTTCACGCTTCACGCCCAGCCACATGGCAACGGCCGCCGCCACGAACACGGAGGAGTAAATACCGAAGCAGATGCCGATGGTCAGCGCGATCGCGAAATAGTGCAGCGTAGGACCGCCCAGGAACAGCATGGACAGCACCATCATCTGCGTGCAGCCGTGGGTGATGATGGTACGCGAGATGGTGGAGGTGATCGCATTGTCGATTACTTCGTTCACGCTCATCTTGCGCTGCTTGCGGAAGTTTTCGCGGATACGGTCGAAGATAACCACCGACTCGTTGACCGAGTAGCCCAGCACCGCCAGTACCGCGGCCAGCACGGTCAGCGAGAATTCCCACTGGAAGAAGGCGAAGAAGCCGAGGATGATCACCACGTCGTGCAGGTTGGCGACAATGGCCGCCACGGCGAACTTCCATTCGAAGCGGATGGCCAGGTAGATCATCACGCCGATCACCACCATTACCAGGGCGTTCAGGCCGTTCTGCGCCAGCTCCTGGCCGACCTGCGGGCCGACGAATTCGACCTTCTGCAGCGAGACCAGTTCGGCGCCGGCGGCGTCCACGCAGCCCAGCTTGGACACGTGCTCGCCCTTGGCGGTAATGCTGTCCACCTGCCTGGTGCCGCCGCCTTCGGCCTTGCACAGCTCGGCGAAGACCGTTTGCGAGGTCTTGTCGCTGGACTGGCCCGGCGTGATCGGCAGGCGCAGCATGGCGTCGCGTGCGGTGTCGAAGCTGGTCACTTCCGGCTGTTCATAGCCCAGGCCTTCCAGCGTGTGGCGGATCTTCTCCAGGTTGGCCGCTTTCTGGTACTTCACTTCCATCACGGTGCCGCCCTTGAATTCGACGGAGAAGTGCAGGCCCTTGTGAGCCAGGAAGAAGACAGCCGCCACGAAGGTCAGCGCCGAAACCACGTTGAAGATCAACGCGTGGCGCATGAACGGGATGTCTTTACGGATGCGGAAAAATTCCATGTCGTCCTCTTATTCGATTACTTGGCTTTGGCTTCAGCCTGGTTATTACCAGGCATCCACACCGTGCCGATGGACAGCGACTGCAGCTTCTTCTTGCGGCCGTACCACAGATTGACCACGCCGCGCGATACGAAGACGGCGGAGAACATGGAAGTCAGGATGCCCAGGCAGTGCACCACGGCGAAGCCGCGCACCGGACCGGAACCGAAGATCAGCAGCGCCAGGCCGACGATCAGGGTGGTCACGTTGGAGTCCAGGATGGTATGCCATGCGTGGTCGAAACCGACCGAGATCGCCGACTGCGGATTGGCGCCGTTGCGCAGCTCCTCGCGGATACGCTCGTTGATCAGCACGTTGGCGTCAATGGCCATACCCAGCGCCAGCGCGATTGCCGCGATACCCGGCAGGGTCAGCGTGGCCTGCATCATGGACAGCAGCGCCACCAGCAGCAGCAGGTTGATGCCCAGCGCCAGCACGCTGAAGAAACCGAACAGCATGTAGTAGATGATCATGAAGGCGGCAATTGCAGCAAAGCCGTACATGGTCGAATGGAAGCCCTTGGAGATGTTCTCCGCGCCCAGCTGCGGGCCGATGGTGCGTTCTTCGATCACGTCCATCGGCGCATACAGCGCACCGGCGCGCAGCAGCAGCGCCAGTTCGGTGGAGTTCTCGATATTGCCCATGCCGGTGATCTGGAAGCGGCTGCCCAGTTCGGACTGGATGGTCGCCACCGACAGCACTTCCGGTTTGCCCTTCTCGAACAGCACGATGGCCATGCGCTTGCCGACGCGGTCGCGGGTGGCTTCGCGCATCTTGCGGCCGCCGTCGCCGTTCAGGTCGATGCTGACGGCAGGCTGCTGGTTCTGGTCGAAGGAGGCGGAGGCGCTGGCGATGTAGTCGCCGCTCAGCACCACGTCCTTGAACAGCACCACCGGCACGTTCTTGCCGACGGTGAACAGCTCGGAGTTGAACGGGATGGCGGAGGTCAGCTCGGTGCCGGGGGTCACGCTGTCGTCCACCATGCGCACTTCCAGGGTGGCGGTACGGCCGATGATGGACTTGGCGCGCGCCACGTCCTGCACGCCCGGCAGCTGCACCACGATGCGGTCGGCGCCCTGCTGCTGGATGATCGGCTCGGCCACGCCCAGCTCGTTCACGCGCTTGCCCAGGGTGGCGATGTTCTGCTGCACGCCGTTGTCCAGCGTGGCTTTCAGCGCAGCCGGTTTCAGGGTGGCGGTCAGTTTCAGTTCGGCGCCGTCGCCGCCTTCGCTGAAGGCCAGGTCAGGCTGCTGGTCGGCCAGCACCTTCTCGGCTTCCTTGCGGGTCGCGTCGTCGCGGAACTTGATGACCACGGCGTCGCCCACGCGGTCGATGCCGGCGTGGCGCACGTTCTTGTCGCGCAGCTGGCTGCGCACGGCAGCCTGGATGCCCTGCACGCGCTTGTTCAGCGCCGCCTTGGTATCGACCTGCATCAGGAAGTGCACGCCGCCGCGCAGGTCCAGGCCGAGGTACATCGGCAGGGCGCGCAGCGACTGCATCCATTGCGGGGTATTCGACACCAGGTTGACGGTCACGATATAGGTCGGATCGGCCGGATCGGCATTCAGGCCTTTTTCCAGCGCCAGGCGGGCCTTGAACTGGGTGTCCGTATCCGGGAAGCGTACTTTCACCGAATGGGTCACACCCGGATCGAAGCTGATGCCGTCGTCCTTGATGTTGTCCCTCTTCAGGACTTCCTCTACCTGGGTCGCCACGGCGCTGCTCACCTTCACGGTGGCTTTGCCGCTGGTGATCTGCAGGGCGGGCGATTCGCCGAAGTAGTTTGGCGCCGTGTAGAGTGCGCCCAGCAGCACCACGACGGCTATGAGGATGTATTTCCAGATTGGATAGCGATTCATATTCTTCAGCGGTCAGTCAACGCAAAGCGGGCGGCCCAGGCCGCCCGCACCGGTTTTCTTACAGACCCTTGAGCGTGCCCTTCGGCAGCAGGGTGGTGATCGATGGCTTCTGCACCACGACTTCGGTGCCGGTTGCCACTTCGATGGTCACGTAGGTATCGGTCACCTTGGAGACTTTGCCCAGGATGCCGCCGGCGGTCACGACTTCATCGCCCTTGGCCAGGGCGTCCATCATGGCTTTCTGTTCCTTGGCGCGCTTCTGCTGGGGACGGATCATCAGGAAGTACATGACCACGAACATCAGGATCAGCGGCAGGAAGGTGGACAGTTGGCCCATGGCGCCGCCGGCGTCGGCAGCAGTCTGAGCGTAAGCGTTGGAAATGAACACGGTGACTCCAGTTAGTGTTTTTGAAAAAATAAGCGCTGTATTCTAGCACCCGCAGGAATGCCCGAGATTGGGGCATATAACACTTTTTGCAAGACTTTGCAGAAACGCCACTTAAACGCCGCGCGCGCGGTCGGCATGGAACTGCCTGACCCAGTCCGGGAAGCGGTCCTGGTCCAGGGCGTCGCGCATCTGCTGCATGATGTCCAGGTAGTAGTGCAGGTTATGGATGGTGTTCAGGCGCGCCCCCAGGATTTCCTGGGCGCGGTGCAGGTGGTGCAGGTAGGCGCGGCTGAAATTGCGGCAGGCGTAGCAGGAGCAGGTGGGGTCCAGCGGCTCCTTGTCATCCTTATAACGCGCATTCTTAATCTTGATGTCGCCGAAGCGGGTGAAGATCCAGCCGTTGCGTGCATTCCGGGTCGGCATCACGCAGTCGAACATGTCCACGCCGTTGGAAACGCCGGCCACCAGGTCTTCCGGCGTGCCCACGCCCATCAGGTAGTGCGGCTTGCCGGCCGGCAGGCGCGGGCCGACGTGTTCCAGCACGCGCAGCATGTCTTCCTTCGGCTCGCCGACGGACAGGCCGCCGATGGCCAGGCCCGGGAAGCCGATCTGCTCCAGGCCGGCCAGCGATTCGTCACGCAGGGACTCGAACATGCCGCCCTGGACGATGCCGAACAGTGCGTTCGGGTTTTCGCCGGCCTGGAATTCGTTCATCGAGCGCTGCGCCCAGCGCAGCGACATGCGCATCGACTTGGCCGCCTCCTCCAGCGTGGCCGGACGGCCGCTGATTTCGTAGGGGGTGCACTCGTCGAACTGCATCACGATGTCCGAATTCAGCACGCGCTGGATCTGCATCGAGATTTCCGGCGACAGGAACAGCTTGTCGCCATTGATCGGCGAGTTGAAGTGCACGCCCTCTTCCGTGATCTTGCGCATCTCGCCCAGCGAGAACACCTGGAAGCCGCCGGAGTCGGTCAGGATCGGCTTGTCCCAGCCCATGAAGCCGTGCAGGCCGCCGAACTTGGACATCACGTCGTTACCGGGACGCAGCCACAGGTGGAAGGTATTGCCGAGAATGATCTGGGCGCCGATTTCCTTCAGCTCCAGCGGCGACATCGCCTTCACCGAGCCATAGGTACCCACCGGCATGAAGATCGGCGTCTGCACTTCGCCGTGATTCAGCCTGACCGTGCCGCGGCGGGCGTGGGTCTTGCCGGTGGTGTCTTTCTTGATGAGTTTAAATTCCAGCATGGTGTTCCTTAAGCTTTGTTCGGCGTCGTCAGCAACATGGCGTCGCCATAGCTGAAGAAGCGGTATTCGTTGGCGATCGCGTGCTGGTAGGCGTGGCGCATCTCGGTAAATCCGGCAAACGCGGACACCAGCATCAGCAGCGTCGATTTCGGCAAGTGGAAGTTGGTGATCAGGCGCGTGACGGTCTTGAACTGGTAGCCCGGCGTGATGAACAGGCTGGTATCCGCGCTGCCCGCTTCCAGCCGGCCGCTCTGCGAGGCCGATTCCAGCGCGCGCAGCGAGGTCGTGCCGACCGCCACCACATCCCTGCCGGCAGCGCGCGCGGCGCGCACCGCGTCCACGGTGTCCTGGCCGATGGTGTACCACTCCGTATGCATCTTGTGCTCGGACAGGTTCTCGGTGCGCACCGGCTGGAAGGTGCCTGCGCCCACGTGCAGCGTGACATAGGCGAACTGCACGCCCTTCTCCTTCAGCCGCGCCAGCAGCGCCTGGTCGAAGTGCAGGCCGGCGGTCGGCGCGGCCACGGCGCCCGGCACCTTGTTGAACACGGTCTGGTAGCGCGTTTCGTCCACCTCGCCCGGCGCATGCTCGATATACGGCGGCAGCGGCAGGCGGCCGTACTGCTCGATCAGGTCGAACACGTCGGCCTCGAAATGCAGGGTGAAGAATTCGCCGGCGCGCTCGCCGACCGTGACGTCGAAGGCATCGGCCAGGCGGATCTTCACGCCGGGACCGGGCGACTTCGACGCGCGCAGCTGGGCCAGCACGGTGCGCGTATCCAGCACGCGCTCGACCAGCGCCTCGACCTTGCCGCCGCTCTCCTTGACGCCAAAGAAGCGCGCCTTCAGTACGCGCGTATCGTTCATCACCAGCAGGTCGCCGGCTTGCAGCTGGTCGATGATGTCGGTGAACCGGCGGTCGTGCAGGGAGGCGCCGTCCACGTGCAAAAGACGGGAAGCGCTGCGGTCCGGGAGCGGAAATTGCGCAATTCGCTCGGGCGGCAAGTTAAAATCGAAATCGGATAGCGAGTACATTAACGGACTACGGAAACTGTTGGGCAACCCTCTATTTTACGCCATCTGCCCAAAAATCGCGCAAAACATGCCTGAAACGAAGCAAAAGAAGCCCGCCGCAGCAAAGAAACCCGCCGCCACCGCCGAGAGCAAGCTCGCCAAGCTGGGCCTGCGCACGGACATGGACCTGGTGCTGCACCTGCCCATGCGCTATGAAGACGAGACGGAGGTGCTGACCATCCGCGAAGCCTGCCTGCGCGGCGGACAGGTGTCGCAGGTGGAGGGCATGGTCACCTCCAACGAGATCGCCTACAAGCCGCGCCGCCAGCTGCTGGTGCGCATTGCCGACGAGAGCGGCGACATCCAGCTGCGCTTCATGAATTTCTACGGCAGCCAGGTGAAGCAGCTGGCCGAAGGCACGCGCGTGCGCGCACGCGGCGAGGTGAAACACGGTTTCTTTGGCGCCGAGATGGTGCACCCCGCGTACAAGGTGGTGAACGAGGGCGCGCCGCTGCCGACCTCCCTGACGCCGGTGTATCCCGCGGGCGAGGGCCTGTCGCAGCTGATCCTGCGCCGCGCCATTGCCGACGCCATGAAGCGCATCGACTGGACCGACACCGTCCCCCACGAAATCCTGCTGCGCATGCGCCTGCATGCTTTCGAGCCGGCGGTGCGGGCGCTGCACTATCCGCCCGCCAGCGCCGACGAGCATGCGCTGGCCGACCGCTCGCATCCGGCCTGGACGCGCATGAAGTTCGACGAGCTGCTGGCGCAGCAGCTGTCGCTGAAGCGCGCCCAGCGCGCGCGCCGCGCCAAGGGGGCGACCGCGCTGAAGAAGGTGGGCGAGCTGTCGTCCGCCTTTGAAGCCTCCCTGCCCTTCCGGCTCACCAAGGCGCAGCAGCGCGTGCTGAAGGAAATCCGCGCCGACCTGAAACAGCACTACCCGATGCAGCGCCTGCTGCAGGGCGACGTCGGCAGCGGCAAGACCATCGTGGCGGCGCTGTCCGCCGCGCAGGCCATCGACAGCGGCTACCAGGCGGCGCTGATGGCGCCGACCGAGATCCTGGCCGACCAGCACTTCCGCAAGATCGCGGCCTGGCTGGAGCCGCTGGGCGTGAAGGTGGCGTGGCTGACGGGCAGCCTGAAGAAAAAGGAGAAGGAAGCCGCGACCGCGCTGGTCGAATCGGGCGCGGCGCAGCTGGTGATCGGCACGCACGCCATCATCCAGGACTCGGTGAACTTCCACAAACTCGGCCTGGTGATTGTCGATGAACAGCACCGCTTTGGCGTGGGCCAGCGCCTGACCCTGCGCAACAAGGGCAGCAGCGGCAAGGTGCCGCACCAGCTGATGATGTCCGCCACGCCGATTCCGCGCACGCTGGCGATGACCTATTACGCCGACCTGGAAGTCTCGGTGATCGACGAGCTGCCGCCCGGCCGCACGCCCATCGTCACGGCGGTAGTGGACCAGAACCGGCGCGACGAGGTGATCGCCCGCGTGCACGCCGCCGCCCTCGAAGGCAGGCAGGCCTACTGGGTCTGTCCCCTGATCGAAGAATCGGAAGCGCTGCAGCTGCAGACCGCCACCGAAACCTACGAGACGCTGTGCCAGGCCCTGCCCGACCTGCGCGTGGGCCTGGTGCACGGCCGCCTGAAGCCGGCCGAGAAGGCCGCCGTGATGGACGCCTTCATTGCCGGTGAGGTGCATGTGCTGGTGGCCACCACCGTGATCGAGGTCGGCGTGGACGTGCCGAATTCCTCGCTGATGGTGATCGAGCACGCCGAGCGTTTCGGCCTGTCGCAGCTGCACCAGCTGCGCGGACGGGTTGGCCGCGGCTCGGCGGCATCGGTGTGCCTGCTGATGTACCAGAGTCCTTTGGGTCCGGTGGCCAAGCAGCGCCTGCAGACCATGCGCGAAACCACCGACGGCTTCGAGATCGCGCGGCGCGACCTGGAGATCCGCGGCCCGGGCGAATTCCTGGGCGCACGCCAGTCCGGCCAGGCCATGCTGCGCTTCGCCGACCTGGAAACGGACGGCTGGCTGGTCGATCAGGCACGCGACATCGCGCACCACCTGCTGCACGAACCTAGCGCCGAAAACACCGCCACCGTCGAAGCCCACCTGGAACGCTGGCTGGGCGGGCGCGAGGAATTCCTGAAGGTTTGAAGAATAATCGGTCAACATCTCATGCAATGGTGTTGCGCAACGGCAGCTAGCTGTGCGAAACTCACCCGTTCATGAAAAAGTTGACAAAAATCATCGTTTCCGCGGCTGTCGCGGCGTGCTTCCTGCCTGCCATGGCAGCCGAGCCGCCCGTGGCTGCGCCGGCGCTGGCGCCCGCTGCCGCGAACGCGGCGGCCACGCCGGCCGCACCGATGACCGCACCAACGGCCGTAAGCGCCCCGACGCATGTCGATGCGGAGAAGGCGGAGAAGAAGGGCTTTTTCGCGAAATGGGTGATGCCGCTGCAAAATATCCGCGTCAGCAGCTTCTTCGGCGCATTGCGCGGCAAGCGCGCCCATGGCGGCGTGGACTTTTCCACGCCAATGAACACGCCGGTGATGGCCACCCAGGGCGGCGTGATTGTCGCCTCCACCAACCGTTACGAAGGCGACAAGAAGTACGGCGAGGTCGTGGTGATCGAACACCTGAACGGCCTGCGCTCCCTGTATGCCCACCTGAGCAAGCGTTCCGTGAATGTCGGCGACGAAGTGGCGGCGGGACAGCCGATCGGCTTTTCCGGCTCCACCGGCCACTCGACCGGTCCCCACCTGCACCTGGAAGCCTTCCAGAACGGCAAGCGCATCGACCCGCAAAACCTGCTGGCCGGCCTGGAGGAAGGCGCCCTGCAGTCCGCCGTGAAAGCCAGGCAGTTCAGCGGCGACGAAATGATCTTCACCGCGCCGAAAACCAGCACCAGCCTGTACAAGCGCGCCAAGGCTACCCCGGAACGCAGCAAAGCCACCAACGCCAGCGCCGGCAAACGCACCAAGGCCAAAGCGGCTGCCACCCCGGCCCGCAAAACCGCCGCCAAATCCAAAAGCAAAAACAGCAGGAAGCACTGATCAGAAGCAGAGGTAGATGCGGTTTGCCAGGTCAAGCATGAAGTCCGGGCGCAGATAGGCGGCAAAGGCCAGCGCCAGCACGGCGGCAAAGGCCAGCCATACCGCCAGCCTCAGCAGACGCGCTTTCATGACGCGGCCTCCAGGCCCGGCTCGCGCACCAGCGGCCGCTCGTTGATCGGCAGATTCGCCAGGCCGGCCAGCACGCCCAGCGCAATCGCAATCCCCCACACCACGTCGTAATTGCCGCGCAGGTCGAACAGGTAGCCGCCCAGCCACACGCCAAGGAAGCTGCCGATCTGGTGCGAGAAGAACACCACGCCGGCCAGCATGGACATGTGCTTCAGGCCGAACACGCCGGCGATGATCCCGTTCGTCAGCGGCACGGTGGACAGCCACAGGAAGCCCATCGCCGCCGCAAACAGATACACCGACCATTGCGACAGGGGCGCCAGCAGGAACAGCCCGATCACCACCGAACGCGCGAAGTAAATGAACGACAGCAGGTAGCGCTTGGGCAGCTTGCCGCCCAGCTGCCCCGCCGCGAAGGAGCCGAAGATATTGAACAGGCCAATCAGCGCCAGCGCCATCACGGCCACGGACGGATTGGCGATGCCCTTGTCCTTCAGGTAGGCCGGCAGGTGAACACCGATAAACACCACCTGGAAGCCGCAGACGAAATAGCCCGCCACCAGCAACAGGAAGGAGCGGTTGCCGACCGCCTCGCGCATCGCGTCGCCGATACTCTGATGCTGTCCAGCCGCCGCCACTTCATGCTTCGGCTCGCGCAGGTTGAACGACATCGGCAGCATCAGGAACACCACGGCCGACGCCAGCAGGAACAAGGCGCTCTGCCAGCCCACGGTCGAAATCAGCGTCTGCTCGACCGGCATCATCAGGAACTGGCCAAACGAACTCGCTGCGCCCGATACGCCAAAGGCCCAGGAGCGTTTCTCGGCCGGCGCGGCGCGCCCGATAATGCCGCTTACGGCGCCAAAGCCGGTGCACGCCAGCGCCAGCCCGATCAACACGCCGGATCCGGCGATAAACAGCAGCGGCTGATTCACGGTCGCCATCCACACCAGGCCCGCCATATAGCACAGGGCGCCGACGATCACCACGCGCATGGTGCCATAGCGGTCCGCCACCATGCCCGCAAACGGACCGAAGGCGCCCCACAGCAGATTCTGCACCGCCATCGCCAGCGAGAAAGTCTCGCGGTTCCAGCCATGCGCCTGCGACACCGGCTGCATCCAGAAGCCAAAGCCATGCCGCACGCCCATCGCCAGCGTCAGTACCACGCCAGTGGAAATCAGCACGGTTTTCAAATCCAGGGTGCGCGCGGATGCAGTCATGTCTCGCCGTTCTTATAAGGGAAGAAGGACAGTGTACTGCAAGCCGCGCCGCACTGCGAAGGGCCTCAGCGGCTCCAGTAGGCGATCTTGCCGACCAGTTTCAGGGTGCCGGCGCCGTTGCTCATGTCCTCGTTGCCTTGCAGGGTGCCGCCGCCGCTGGCAAGCAGGTAGCGGCCGGTGCCGCCGGTGATCTGGAAGGTGGCGCCGGTGAAGGTGTATTGCGCGCCCTGCCCGGTCGGCACCATCTGGCCGCTGTAGTTGGCGAAGATCTGCTCGCCGCTCATTGTCATGATGATGAAGTGGCCGTTGCTGAAGGTGAACATGGGGCCGGACTGGGTGATGCAGTCATTGGCAACAAAGGCCAGGCGGCCCAGCAGGGCGCTGTCGCCGTGGCCGGTGATGGCGCCGCCGAACTGCGAGGCGCAGCGCGCGGCGGGACCGGCCACTTCCTGGATCACGCCGCTCAGCTCGAACGGTTCGGACTTGTAGCTGATGGGCGCGGCCAGCGCAGCGGCCGCAGACAGGGCCAGCGTCGCGCCCAGCAGGGCGCGCTTGATTGCATGATGCATGTTACCTCCGAGAACAGTTGAAAAATAGATAATATCAATATTTCAACTGCCGGTGCGGTCAAACCCGGAGAATAGTCAAAGAAAGCATGCCCGCGATGCAATACAGCCGTTGGCCTCAGTCGGCGGCGTAGCGCACGCCGGTCTGGCCGCGGATATCGTCCATCACGCTCATCAGCGCCAGCGTTTCGTTGAGCGGCATGACCGGGCTTTCCAGCAGGCCTGCGCGCAGGCAGCGCTGCACTTCCATCGCCTCGTGTGCATAGCCGTTGCCGGTACGCGGCACATGCACTTCGCGGCGCGTGCCGTCATTCAGTTCGATGGTGAAGTCTTCGGTGTGGTGGAAGCGGCCGTGCAGGCGCAGGAAGCCCTTGCTGCCGCAGACGGTCAGCGTGGCGCCGGTGCGCGCCGTGAGACTGGTGGAGCAGCTGGACAGGCCGCCGTTCACATGGCGCAGCACGAAGTTAGTCTGCACATCGACACCGGTCGGACCCAGCTCGCTCATCGCCTTCACCGAAGCGACGCCGCCCAGGAAGAAGGTCGAGACGGACAGCGGATAGATGCCCAGGTCCAGCAGCGCGCCGCCGCCCAGCTCTTTGGCGAACAGGCGGTGTTCGGGACCGACTTCCGCCATGAAGCCCAGGTCGGCCTGGATATTCGTGATCCTGCCGATCTCGCCCGCTTCGATCAGGCGCCTGGCTTCCACCAGCGCCGGCTGGAAGCGCGACCACATGGCCTCCATCACGAACAGCTTTTTCTCGCGCGCCAGCGCCACCACCTCTTCCGCCTCGCGGCGGTTGACGGTAAATGCCTTCTCCACCAGCAGCGCCTTGCCGCCGCGCAGGCACATCAGCGCATTCTCGTGGTGCATGGGATGCGGCGTGGCGATGTAGATCACGTCCACCTCCGGATCGTCGGCCAGCGCCTGGTAAGTGCCATGGGCGCGCTGCGCGCCATATTCCCGGGCAAACGCGTTAGCGCTATCAATGCTGCGGGACGCAACGGCCACGAGTTCTGCGCCAGGCACTTCCTTCAGCGCGGTGGCCAGGGCCTTGGCGATCCTGCCGGTGCCGAGGATGCCCCAGCGGATGATCTTGTCCATCGTTTCTCCTTTTCGCGTTAGCCTGCGGACGGCTTCCGCCTGGCGCGGAAGACCGTGGTGTCGTCATAGAATACATCGTCCTGCTGCGGCCACCAGCCCGGCAGGCCAAGCACCGGCAGCGGCGTGAAGCCGGCGTTGTGCAGGCCCTCACCGCGCAACTGGCCGACGACCTGCGCATCGACCCAGGCGCGGCGTTCCGCGTCGTCCAGGGCGAAGTAGCTGTGCGGCGCAGCCAGCACGCGCGTGTGGGCCGTGATGGCCTTGTACGGCGTCACCAGCTTCTCCATCAGCGCATGGCCGAACAGCCAGACCTGCGCATCGCGGCCGAACATGGCCTTGCGTTCCACCAGGGCTTCGCGCCAGCGGTGGTTGCGCAGCGCATCCACCAGGGCGGCGCCTGCGTCATCATCGCGCACGATCAGCAGGGCCGCGTTCTCGTCGAAGATGGTGGCGGCATCGCGTGCCGGACCGCGCGACTTGCCGACGCCGGCCAGCGCAATCTGCGCCGCCTGCAGGGCGTTCAGCTCGCGCTTGATGAGGGGGAAGGTCAGCCACACCAGGCCATTGAAGAAGTCGTGCAGATTGTCGCGCGTCGGCACGCAGCCGGTGGCGCCGATGTGCTCTTCATAGGCCGTGCCTTCGGGCAGATCGGCTTGCGGCACGAAGCGCAGCGGCAGATCGCGGTGGTTACGCAGGCCGCGCGCTGCGGCCTGGGCGCAGAAGGAGGCGATCACACTGTCGCCGGCCAGGTTGGCGCGGGAAGCGGCGTCCCGTACCGAGTCGAACCAGGGACGGGACCAGTCGATCGCCGCGAACACCCTTACGCCATCTTCCAGTTGATGGTCTCGCCCGCGTTCAGCGGGATCACCTGCTGGTCGCCGAATGGCAGGGCTTCCGGCAGCGTCCATTGTTCGCGCTTGAGGGTGATCTTGTCCTGGTTCGGTTCCAGGCCGTAGAAGGCCGGACCGTTCAGGGAAGCGAAGGCTTCCAGCTTGTCCAGCGCCCCGGCGCGCTGGAAGGCTTCGGTGTACAGCTCCATCGCGTGCAGCGCGGTGTAGCAGCCGGCGCAGCCGCAGGCCGCTTCCTTTGCGCCCTGTGCGTGCGGGGCCGAGTCGGTGCCGAGGAAGAAGCGCTCGTCGCCGCTGGTGGCAGCCGTGACCAGGGCCAGGCGGTGCTCTTCGCGCTTCAGCACCGGCAGGCAGTAGTAGTGCGGACGGATGCCGCCCTTGAAGATCTCGTTGCGGTTGTACAGCAGGTGGTGGGCGGTAATGGTGGCCGCGATCGGGCCTTCCGCTTCGGCCACGTACTGCGCCGCGTCCTTGGTGGTGATGTGCTCGAAGACGATGTTCAGCGCCGGGAAGTCCTTGCGCAGCGGACGCATCACGCGCTCGATGAACACGGCTTCGCGGTCGAACAGGTCGATGTCCGGATCGGTGACTTCGCCGTGCACCAAGAAAGGCATGCCGGTTTCCTGCATCACTTCCAGCACCTTGTAGCAGTTGGCCAGGTCGGTCACGCCCGCGTCCGAATTGGTAGTGGCGCCGGCCGGGTACAGCTTGACGGCGTGCACGAAGTCGGTTTCGGCGGCGCGGCGGATCTCGTCCGGCGTGGTGTTGTTGGTCAGGTAGAGCGTCATCAGCGGCTCGAACGACATGCCCTGCGGCAGGGCCGCCAGGATGCGCTCGCGGTAGGCTTGCGCCGCCGCCACGGTGGTGACCGGAGGTTTCAGATTGGGCATCACAATCGCGCGGCCGAACTGGCGCGCGGTGTGCGGCAGCACGCTGGCCATGGTGGCGCCGTCGCGCAGGTGCAGGTGCCAGTCGTCTGGGCGGGTGATGGTCAGGCTTTGTGGGGCGTCGAAGTCGGACATGTGCGGCTCTCAAATTGCGGATGCCGACATTTTACCCGCTCCGCGCCCCGGACTCCCTGAAGCAGTCGCCTTATTGCGCGGGCGCCGGATGCTCGTCCACCCAGCGCTTGATGCCGGCCAGCATGGCGTCCAGCTGGGCGCGGTCGTACGGCTTGCCGTGGCTGACCACCAGGCGGATCTTGCGGGTGGCGGCGATATCCTTGAGCGGATCGGCGTCCAGCACCAGCAGATCGGCCGCCTTGCCCGCCTCCACCGCGCCGTAGCGTTCCTGCTTGCCGAGGAAGCGCGGACCGGCCAGCACGGCCGCTTTCAGTGCCTGCTGCGGCGTGAGGCCGTATCTGACGAAGATGCCCAGCTCGTCGTGCAGGCCCTGGCCCGGATAGTCGAAGGAGTTCAGGAAGCCGGCGTCCGTACCGGCAATGATGCTTACGCCTTCCTGCTCCAGCAGCGGCAGCTGGGACGCGGCTTTCTCGAACACGGTGTGGCGGTAGGCGATGGCGTCGTCCCTGGCGGCGCGCTGCACGCGCCAGTCGTAGGTGGCGCGGATGCCCTTGCCGATATAGGCCAGGTAAGGATCGTGGGCGTGATCGTCCTGGTCCAGGTAGGCGGTGGCCTGGGAACCGATCAGGGTCGGGACGATGGCGGTGCCGGCCCGCGCCATGCGGCGGTAGGTGGCGCGCGCCGTGGCTTCGTCATAGCTTTCCAGGCTGGCGCGCATGGCTTCGCGGCTGCTCATCTTGCCGGCGGCCACCTGCGCCGTCAGTTCGGCTTCACGCGGCGTGGCGCCGCGCAGGAGATACGACTGGTGCTCGACCGTGCCCAGGCCCGCGTCGAACATCTGGTCCAGCGTCAGCTGCACCGGCACGTGGCCGGAAGTGCGCAGGCCGCGCGCCCTGGCCTGCTTCAGCGCTTCGATGAAGATGGCCGGCTGCATGGTGTTCTCGGTGATCTTCACGAAATCGACGCGGCGCGACTGCAGGTAGTCCAGCGCCTTGCTCACCTCTTCCGGCGTGCCGACTTCAATGGTGCCCTTCCACAGGGGCTTGTAGCCTTCCAGCTTGGGGCCGGCGGCGAGGATGGTCGGGCCTTCCAGCGTGCCCTGGTTGATCTGGTCGCGCCATGCCAGCACGCTGTCGGACAGGTCGCCGGCGCAGTCGCGCACGGTGGTGATGCCATGTGCCAGGTACAGCGGCAGCAGCTGCTTGTTCTCGTCGATCAGGGCCGGACCGCCGCCGAAGTGGACGTGGGTGTCCCACAGCCCCGGCATCAGGTACTTGCCCTTCAGCTTGAAAGTGCGCTTCGGTGCGTAGTTGTTCAGGGCCTTGTCGTCCACCACCGCGATGATGGTGTCGCCCCTCAGCAGCACGGTCTTGCCCTGGACCAGGCGGCCGCCGGCCACGTCGATGATGGTGGCTCCGCTGAGTGCAACGTCGGCCGCGTAGCGCGCCGTCCCCGTTCCGGCAGCCGCCGCGGCGCTGCCCAGCGCCATGACGGCGCCTGCGATAATCATTTTATTCATAAATGAATTATCGCATACAACTACTTAAAGTCAGTGGATGATCCGCGCCAGGAAGTCCTTGGCGCGCTCCGAGCGTGGCGCACCGAAGAATTCGTCCTTACTGCAGTCTTCGATGATGTGGCCCTGGTCCATGAAAACGACGCGGTTGGCGACTTTTTTGGCGAAGCCCATTTCATGGGTCACCACCATCATGGTCATGCCTTCCTGCGCCAGGCCGACCATCACATCCAGCACTTCGTTGATCATTTCCGGGTCGAGGGCGGAGGTCGGCTCGTCGAACAGCATGGCCACCGGGTCCATGGCCAGGGCGCGGGCGATGGCCACGCGCTGCTGCTGGCCGCCGGAGAGCTGGCTGGGAAATTTGTCCTGGTGCGCCAGCAGGCCGACACGCTCCAGGTATTTCAGGCCGCGCGCGGTGGCTTCGTCCCTGCTGCGGCCCAGCACCTTGATCTGGCCCAGCGTCAGGTTGTCGCGCACGGAAAGATGGGGGAACAGCTCGAAGTTCTGGAATACCATGCCGATGTGGGCGCGCAGGGCGGACAGGTCGGTACCTTGGGCGCCAACCGATGTCCCGTTGACAATAATTTCGCCCTTCTGGAAGGGCTCCAGGCCGTTGACCGTCTTGATCAGGGTGGACTTACCGGAGCCGGACGGGCCGCAAACCACCACCACGTCGCCCTTGGCGACACTGGTGCTGCAATCAGTCAGCACCTGGAACTGACCATACCATTTACTGACGTCTTTAATATCAATCATGCCTGTTCTGCGGCCTTTTCCTTGCTTGACAGTCCTATGCGGGCGCACGGATACTTCGGGACTTGCTTAATAGTTCACCATTCTAACGGCAAATTCGTCCCCGGCGCCTATCCCTGACGGGCGACACTATCACAGGAAGTTGCATATGGAAAAGAAAAGTCGCCTGACTACTTATATTCTCATCGGCCTCGCGCTAGGGATCGTGGTTGGCTATGTGGCCAATACCTCGATGGCCAACCCCGGCGGTTTCGCGGATACGATGTCCCTGATCACTACGCTGTTCCTGCGCCTGATCAAGATGATCATTGCGCCGCTGGTGTTCTCGACCCTGATGGTCGGCATCGCCCGCATGGGCGATACCAATGAAGTGGGCCGCGTCGGCATCAAGACGCTGGGCTGGTTCTTTATCGCTTCGGTGCTGTCGCTGACGCTGGGCCTGATCATGGTCAACCTGTTCCGTCCGGGCGACTCGCTGCTGGGCCACCTGCCGGCCACCACCGCCAATGCGGCAGCCGGCCTGCAGACGTCCAGCCTGACCCTGAAGGAATTCATCACCCACCTGGTGCCGGCTTCCATCATCGAAGGCATGGCCAAGAACGAGATCCTGCAGATCGTGGTGTTCTCGCTGTTCTTCGGTACCGCGGCAGCCGCCGTGGGCGCCAAGGCCGAGCCGCTGATCGAAGCGGTGGACGGCGTGGCGCACGTGATGCTGAAGGTCACCGGCTATGTGATGAAGTTCGCGCCGTTTGCCGTGTTTGCCGCAGTGGCAGGCACCATCGCCAAAAGCGGTGTCGGCGTGCTGCAGACGTATGGCGTGTTCATGGCGGAGTTCTACCTGTCCATCGCCGTGCTGTGGGGCCTGCTGATCTTCGCCGGCTTCCTCTTCCTCGGCAAGCGCATCTCCAGGCTGCTGACCGAAGTGCGCGGCCCGACCCTGCTGGCTTTCTCCACCGCTTCCAGCGAAGCGGCGTTCCCGAAAACCCTGGAAGGCCTGGAGCGCTTCGGCGTACGCAACCGCATCGCGGCCTTCGTGCTGCCGATCGGCTACTCCTTCAACCTGGATGGCTCGATGATGTACTGCACCTTCGCGACCGTGTTCATCGCGCAGGCTTACGGTATCGAGATGTCGCTGGGCACGCAGCTGACCATGATGATGGTGCTGATGCTGACCTCGAAGGGCATGGCCGGCGTGCCGCGCGCCTCGCTGGTGGTGATTGCCGCGACGCTGTCCCAGTTCAATATTCCGGAAGCGGGCCTGGTCCTGCTGCTGGGTATCGACCACTTCCTGGACATGGCGCGTTCCGCCACCAACGTGATCGGCAACTCCATCGCCACCGCCGTGGTGGCCAAATGGGAAGGCGAGCTGGTCAACCCGGACGAGCGCGAAGTCGCTTCCCGGCCGCTGCCATAAGCAGCCCTGCGTCCGCACCAAAGCCCCCGCTCTGACGGGGGCTTTTTTTTGGTTCATCGCGGCTTAGCGGGATGACGGCAGCGCAAACTTGCTTGAACGGAGATCAGGGAAGCTGCTTTAGCGCGCGGCGCAGGTTGGCAAACTGCGACGGCGGCATCGCCTGCTCGCCGTATCTGATTTCGTCGCCATCAACCTGGGCGAAACAATTCTGGCCGCCGCAGCTGGCGCGCAGCCCGACGCATACTGGAAATTCTCGCAGCTACTATTTTGGGGACGGCGCGAGCGCGTTTTAGCTCCCGGAATCGTGCCGATTCCGACGAAATAGTTTTAGCAAGCGTGAAGTAGCAGCGTCGAGCAGGTTTTAGTAAAAACGGTGGAGCGACACCCCATCATCGCGGCAGCGATTCATCCCATTGACTGCGCTGGCCGCGACCGTATTGCGGCGCTAGTTGCTGTTGCGCGCGAGCTGGTGGTAGAAGCGGATCATGTCGGCGTAGTTTTTGACGGACATGCGCTCATTGGTGCCATGGAAGCGCGGCAGGTCTTCGGGCCTGGCGCGTACCGGACTGAATTTGAGGATGTTGTCGCTGACTGCGCCAAAGTGGCGCGAGTCGGTCGCCGCGACCATCAGGCCCGGCGCCACCACCGCATCCGGCAGGATCTCGCGCACGGTGCGGTTGACGATGCCATACGCCGCCCCATCCACCGGCGCCACCCGCGTCGCCTCCGCGTTATAGGTGGTGGCGTCGCTGACGCGGATCGCATCGTTGCCGATCGCCTTGTGCATATGCTGCTTCACGTCCGCCAGCGTATCTCCCGGCAGCAGACGGAAATTCACGATCGCACTGGCGCTGCCCGGCAGCACATTGTCCTTCACGCCCGCATTCACCACCGTCAATGCCGTGGTGGTGCGCATCAGTGCATTCACGCTTGGCGACTGCACCAGCATGCGCTCCAGCACCGGCGAGAACAGCCAGAAGTTGGACAAGGCCACGCGATTGAAGCCGCCCATCTCCGGCGCCAGGATTTCAAAACTCGTCTGCGGCAAGCCCTGCATGCGCACCGGCATCTGGTTTGCCTCCAGGTTCGCCAGCGCCCTGCTCATCATGCCGATGGCCGTCTGCTGCGGCGGCATCGAGGAGTGGCCCGGCACGGTGGACAGTTCCAGCTTGTAGCTGGCATAGCCCTTCTCGGCCATGCCGATCATGGCCGCCGGCGGCTGCAGCCCGGGTACCATGCCCTGCAGCACCAGCAAGCCCTCGTCCAGTATGTAATCGAGCTTCACGCCGCGCGACTTGAGCAGCGCGGCAATCGGCACCGCGCCGCGCGTGCCGCCCACTTCCTCGTCGGCGCCATAGGCGAGATAGATGGTGCGCTTGGGCTGGTAGCCGCTGGCCAGCAGCATTTCGATGGCTTCCATCTGCGAGTACAGATTGCCCTTGTCGTCCCAGGAGCCGCGGCCCCAGATGAAGCCGTCCGCGACCACGCCGCTGAAGGGCTGCTGCTGCCAGTCCTTTTCCGTGCCGGGTGCAATCGGCACCACGTCCTGGTGCGCCATCCACATCACGGCGCCGGCTTTCGGGTCGCTGCCCTGCCAGGTGTAGAGCAGTGCATGGCTGCCCACTTCCTCCCGGTTCAGCGCGGCGTGCAGGCGCGGGAAACTGGCCTTCAGGTGTTCGTGCAGCTTGTCGAATTCGGCGGCGTTGGCGTCGGCATCGGCGGCGTCCGAAATGGTCGTGAAACGAAGCGACTCGGCCAGCCTGGCGGCAACTGCGGTTTCGTCGATTGGCAGGACGGGGGCAGGCGCCACCTGCAACTGGCGCGATCCGCTGCGCATCGTGTTCACGCCTACCGCTACCGCCAGCAAACCAATGCCGGCCAGCGCGGCTACCAGTGACCGTTTAAGCAGCCGTTTTCCCGCCATAGGATTTCCCCGTTCTTTTTTTAATTGATTAATCGACTGCGGCAGGCGAGGCCTGCTCTTCATCGCTGCGCGCCTGCTGCCGCGCCCACATCTGCGCATACAGGCCGTCACGCGCCAGCAAGGCCTGGTGCGTGCCGCGCTCCACGATGCGTCCATGATCCAGCACCAGGATCTGGTGCGCATCCGCAATCGTGGACAGGCGGTGCGCAATCACCATCGTGGTGCGGTTCTTTGCAATCTCCTTGAGCTGCGCCTGGATCGCCTGCTCGGCGCGCGAATCCAGCGCGGACGTGGCCTCGTCGAAGATCATGATGGCCGGGTCCTTCAGCAGCGTGCGCGCAATCGCCACGCGCTGCTTCTCGCCGCCGGACAGCTTCAGCCCGCGCTCGCCCACCATGGTGCCATAACCGTCCGGCAGGCTGGCGATAAAGTCGTGGATGGACGCCGCCCTGGCCGCCGCCACGATCTCGTCATGGCTGGCGCCGGGACGGCCGTAGGCGATGTTGTATTCGATCGTGTCGTTGAACAGCACCGTATCCTGCGGCACGATGCCGATCGCATGGCGCAGCGAGTCCTGCGTGACCTGGCGGATATCCTGGCCGTCGATGGTGATGGCGCCGGCGTTCACCTCGTAAAAGCGGTACAGCAGGCGGGACAGCGTGGATTTGCCGGAACCGCTGTGGCCCACCACGGCGGTGGTGGTGCCGGCCGGGATGGTGAAGTCCACATCGAACAGGATCTGGCGTTTCGGATCGTAGCTGAATTCGACGTGCGAGAAGTGCACCTGCGCACCGGCGCCGGTCTGCAGCGGACGCGCGCCCGGCGCATCGGCCACTTCGCGGTTCTCGTCCAGCAGCGAGAACAGGCGCTCCATATCGGCCAGGCTTTGCTTGATCTCGCGGTAGATCACGCCGAGGAAGTTGAGCGGGATGTAGAGCTGGATCATGAAGGAGTTCACCAGCACCAGGTCGCCCAGCGTCATCTTGCCGTCGATAACGCCCTGCGTGGCGCGCCACAGGATCAGCGTGACGGCCAGCGCGATAATCAGCGACTGGCCCGTGTTCAGCAGGGACAGCGAGGTCTGCGACTTCACGGCCGCCGATTCGTAGCGCTGCAGCCCTTCGTCGTAGCGCTTCGCCTCGTATTCCTCATTGCCGAAATACTTCACCGTCTCGTAATTCAGCAGCGAGTCGATGGCCTTGGTGTTGGCCTTCGAGTCCAGGTCGTTCATGGTGCGGCGGAAGTGCGTGCGCCAGTTGGTGACCACCACCGTGAACGTGATGTAGGAGACCAGCGCGCAGAAGGTGATCACCGAGAACCAGATATCGTAGTGCGTGACCAGGTAGCCCAGCACCAGCGTGATCTCGACCAGCGTCGGCAGGATATTGAACAGGGTGTAGGAAATCAGCGAACCGACGCTGCGCGTGCCGCGTTCGATATCGCGCGTCATGCCGCCCGTCTGGCGGTTCAGGTGGAAGCGCAGCGACAAGGCATGCAGATGGCGGAATACCTTCAGCGCAATGGTGCGCACCGCGCGCTGCGTGACGCGGGCAAACAGGAATTCGCGCAGCTCGGTAAACACCGTGGTCGAGAGGCGTAGCGCGCCATAGGCGACCAGCGCGGCCACCGGCAGCACCAGCAGCGCCTGCGGATGGGTGGGCGACACGGTCATCTGGTCCACCAGGTGCTTCAGCACCACCGGCACGCCGACGTTGGCCATCTTGGCGCCGATCAGCGCCAGCAGCGCCGCCATCACGCGCCATTTGTACACCCACAGATAGGGCAGTAATGTTTTCAGAGTGGCAAGGTCGCCGCGCCCTGGCAGGGCATTGCTGGGTGGCGGCGGGGAATTCGGAGTACGGCGCATGAGGGAACGATAGGCATCGGTGGTTTACAATTCGGTCAATTGTAGCCCCACACGAGATTTCACGATGAGCACCCAAGAAGAACAATCCCTCCCCGCCGTCAACAGCAGCCTCCCGGCCGGCAAGATGCCCGAGCTGCGCGTGATGCCCGCCCCTTCCGACGCCAATGTGTACGGCGACGTGTTCGGCGGCTGGATCATGTCCCAGGTGGACATTGCCGGCTCCCTGCCCGCCACCCGCCGCGCCAATGGCCGCGTGGCCACGGTGGCCGTGAATTCCTTCCTGTTCAAGCAGCCGGTGTTCGTGGGCGATCTGCTGTCCTTCTACGCGGACATCGTCAAGGTCGGCAATACCTCGATTACGGTCAAGGTGGAAGTGTATGCAGAGCGCAACCGCCTGCAGGCGGTAACCGTGAAGGTGACGGAAGCCATCCTGACCTACGTGGCGACCGGACCTGACCGCAAGCCGCGCCAGGTGCCGCCCATCGAAAGCCTGTTGAATACCTGATGGATCAGGGGCGCCGGCAACTGCTGTTGCGCGCCTCGCGCCTGGCTGGCCTGGCTGCCATGGCCCAGGCAGGCGCCGTCCCCTCCGGCATCGCCCGGACGACGCGCAGCGGCGCCGGCGGCGCGCCCTATCCTTTCTCGCTCGGCGTGGCGTCCGGCTCGCCCCTGCCCGATTCCATCATCCTGTGGACGCGCATCCTGCACGATCCGCTGAACGCGGCATCCACGCCGCCCGTGGTGCTGCCGGTACGCTGGGAGATCGCCGAGGACGAGGCCTTCCGCCGCATCACGGCGCGCGGCACGGCGTCGGCAATACCGGAGCTGGCGCACAGCGTGCACGTGGACGTGAAAGGCCTGCAGCCCGCGCGCTGGTACTGGTACCGCTTCATGCTGGGCGACGCCGTCAGTCCCGTCGGCCGCACCCGTAGCGCGCCCGCTGCCGGCGAACTGCCGGCACGCCTGAAGCTGGCCGCCGCCTCCTGCCAGCACTGGGAATTCGGCCACTATGCGGCGCACCGCCACATCGCGGCTGCCGCGCCCGACCTGGTGGCCTTCCTCGGCGACTACATCTACGAGTGGGGCCGTTACAGCCTGCAGCACCCGCAGCGCGCCGTGCGCCGCGACGAGAGCTTCACGCTGGCCGATTACCGCGCCCGCTATGCGCAGTACAAATCCGATCCCGACCTGCAGGCCGCGCACCATGCCGCGCCGTGGATCGTGACCTGGGACGATCACGAAGTGGCCAACGACTACAACCCGCAGCAGGACGAGCTGCTGTCGCCCGACTTCCAGCTGCGCCGCGCCGCCGCCTACCAGGCTTTCTACGAACACCAGCCGGTGCGCCTGGCCTTCCACCCCGGAATGGGCGAAGTGCGCATGTACCAGCGCTATGACTGGGGCAGGCTGGCGCGCTTCCATGTGCTCGATACGCGCCAGTACCGCTCGCCGCAAGCCTGCCAGAACAAGGGGCGCGGCGGTTCCTCCTCGGTATATCGCAACGCCTGCGCCGCGCTGGCCGATCCGCGGCGCAGCATGCTGGGCATGACGCAGGAAGCATGGCTGGCTGAAGGCTTGCGCGGCTCGCGCGCCGCGTGGAACGTGATCGCGCAGCAGACGCTGATGGCGCAATCGTCGCAGGTGGCGCTGAAGGAGGATGGCGACGGCCGCTTCTGGACCGATGGCTGGGATGGCTATGCGGCCGGCCGCCAGCGCCTGCTGGATGCGCTGCAATCGGGCCGCGCCGCCAATCCGCTGGTACTCTCCGGCGATGTGCACACCTTCTATGCGGCCGAACTGGCGCGCGCGGCGACGCGGCCCTTGAGCACGGATAACCCGGCGCTGGCGACCGAGTTCTGCGGCACCTCGGTTACGTCCAGTTCGCGGCCGCAGGAGCGCACGGCGCAGTATGTGGCCATGAATCCGCACATCCGGTATGGCCGCAGCGACAGGCGCGGCTACATGCTGCTGGAAATTACGCCGCAACGCAGCAAGGTGCTGTTCCAGGGCCTGGACGATGTAAAGGACAAGGCCAGCGGCATCGGCACGCTGGCCAGTTTCGAGGTTGCCGCCGGCCGCGCCGGGCTGGCTGGCTAAGTAAGGGGCGCCGGCGCAGGCCGGCGCCGCGGCGTCAGGCCGCCTTCTTTTCGTCGCGCAGCTGGCGGCGCAGGATCTTGCCGACGTTGGTCTTCGGCAGTTCGTCGCGGAACTCGATGTACTTCGGCTTCTTGTACGCGGTCAGCTCGTGCTTGCAGAATTCCATCAGCGCTTCGGCCGTCAGGTTCGGGTCCTTGCGCACGATGAACAGCTTGACCGCCTCGCCGGAGTTCGCATCGGGCACGCCCACGCAAGCCACTTCCAGCACGCCCGGATGGCTGGCCACCACGCCTTCCACTTCGTTCGGATAAACGTTGAAGCCGGAGACCAGGATCATGTCCTTCTTGCGGTCAACGATGCGGGTGTAGCCGCGTTCATCCATGATGCCCACGTCGCCGGTCTTGAAGAAGCCGTCGGCGGTCATGACCTTGGCGGTTTCTTCCGGACGGTTCCAGTAGCCGGCCATCACCTGCGGGCCGCGGATGGCGATCTCGCCGGCGGTGCCCAGCGGGACTTCGTTGCCGTCGTCGTCCAGGATCTCGATTTCGGTGGACGGGATCGGCAGGCCGATGGTGCCGGTGAATTCCTTGATATCGACGCGGTTCGCGGTTGCCACAGGCGAGGTTTCGGACAGGCCGTAGCCTTCGATCAGCGGCGTGCCGGTCACCTTCAGCCAGCGGTCCGCCACCGACTGCTGCACGGCCATGCCGCCGCCGTTGGCCACCTTGTAGCTGGAGAAGTCCAGCTTGACGAAGTCGGGATTGTTCAGCAGCGCGTTGTACAGCGTGTTCACGGCCGGGAACACGGTCACGCGGTACTTGGCCAGTTCCTTCACGAAGCCCGGGATATCGCGCGGGTTCGGGATCAGCAGATTCAGGCCGCCGGTGCGCATGCCCATGAAGCAGCTGATGGTCAGCGAATAGATGTGGTACAGCGGCAGCGCGGCCACGAACACCATCTGCTCGGCCGGCGCCTTCATGCCCAGCCAGGCCTCGTTCTGCAGCACGTTGGCCACCACGTTACGGTGCAGCAGCACCGCGCCCTTGGAGACGCCGGTGGTGCCGCCGGTGTACTGCAGGAAGGCGATATCGTCCGGCTTGGCCTCCACCGGCTGCAGCGTCATGCGCGAACCTTCGGCCAGCACGGTGCGGAAGCGCACGGAGCCCGGCAGCGAATATTCCGGCACCAGCTTTTTCACCTTGCGCACCACGAAATTGACGATGGCGCCTTTCAGGCCGCCCAGCAGGTCGCCCATGCTGGCCACGATCACGTGCTTGAGCGGCGTGGCAGGCAGCACCTGCTGCACCGTGGTGGCGAAGTTTTCCAGAACGATGATGGCTTCCGCGCCGGAGTCGTTGATCTGGTGCTGCAGCTCGCGCGCGGTGTACAGCGGGTTCACGTTGACCACGGTGTAGCCGGCGCGCAGGATGCCCGCCATCACCACCGGATATTGCAGCACGTTCGGCAGCATGATGGCGACGCGGGCGCCCGGCTGGAGTCCCTTCGCCTGCAGCCAGGCGCCGAACATGCGCGACATCTGATCGACCTGGCGGTAGGTGAGGAACTTGTCCATGCAGACGTAGGCATTGCGGTCGGCATACTTGCGGAAGGTTTCCTCCATCAGGTGCGTGACGGAGCGGTACAACGACGGATCGATTTCCGCCGGCATGCCTTCAGGGTAGGACTTCAGCCAGATTTTTTCCATTCAATGCCTCATCTTTCGTTCATGCAGCTGCCGCGGGTCATGCGGCTTTCTTGTTATCGGCTTTTACTTCGTCGCGCAGCATGCGGCGCAGGATCTTGCCGACATTCGTTTTCGGGAGCTCCTCGCGGAACTCGATGTATTTGGGCTTCTTGTAGCCGGTCAGGTTCTCTTTGCAGAAAGCCATCAGGGTATCGACCGTCAGGTCCGGGTCCTTGCGCACCACGAACAGCTTGACCGCCTCGCCCGAATAATCGTCCGGCACGCCGACGCAGGCGCATTCCAGCACGCCCGGATGGCTGGCCACCACGCCTTCCACTTCGTTCGGATAGACGTTGAAGCCGGAGACCAGGATCATGTCCTTCTTGCGGTCAACAATCTTCACGTAGCCGCGTTCATCCATCACGCCCACGTCGCCGGATTTGAAGAAGCCATCCGGCGTCATCACCTTCGCCGTTTCGTCCGGACGGTTCCAGTAGCCGGCCATCACCTGCGGGCCGCGAATGCCGATTTCGCCCGCCGTACCAAGCGGCACGGGCTTGCCTTCGTCATCCAGGATGGCGATATCGGTGGACGGTACCGGCAGGCCGATGCTGCCGGTAAAGGCCGAATTATCCGCCGCATTGCAGGTCGCCACCGGCGCCGTCTCGGACAGGCCGTAGCCTTCGATGATCGGGGTGCCGGTCGTGGCCAGCCACTTGTCCGCCACCGCCTGCTGCACGGCCATGCCGCCGCCATTGGAAACCTTCAGGCCGGAGAAGTCCAGCGTCCTGAAGTCCGGATGGTTCAGCAGCGCGTTGTACAGCGTATTCACGGCCGGCAGCATATTGAACTGGTACTTGGACAGTTCCTTGATGAAGCCCCCGATATCGCGCGGGTTCGGAATCAGGATGTTCAGCGCGCCGACGCGCATGCCCCACATCGCGCAGGCCGTCAGCGCGAAGATGTGGTACAGCGGCAGTGCGCAGACGATGGTCATGGATTCTACTACCGGCGGCTTCACCAGGCCAGGCTGGGACCATGCCTCCACCTGCAGCAGGTTGGCAATGATATTGCGGTGCGTCAGCGTGGCCCCTTTGGAGACGCCGGTGGTGCCGCCGGTGTACTGCAGGAAGGCCACGTCTTCATGGCGCAGTTCGACCGGCGTCAGCTTCATGCCGCCGCCGTGGCGCAGCGCATCCTTGAAGCGCATGGCGTTCGGCAGGGAGAAGGCCGGCACCATCTTCTTCACGCTGCGCACCACGAAATTGACGATATGGCCCTTCAGGCCGCCCAGCATCTCGCCCATGCTGGCGACGATGATGTGCTTGACCGGGGTGCGCGGCAGCACCTGTTCCAGCGTGTGGCCGAAGTTTTCCAGGATGATGATGGCTTCCGCGCCGGAGTCGTTCAGCTGGTGGTCCAGCTCGCGCGGGGTGTACAGCGGATTCACGTTCACCACCGTGTAGCCGGCGCGCAGGATGGCGGCAATGGCGATCGGATACTGCAGCACGTTCGGCATCATGATGGCGACACGAGCGCCCTTCTTCATGCCGCGGCTTTGCAGGAAAGCGCCGAGGCGCTTCGAGTAGTCGTCCAGCTCACGGTAGGTGATGAACTTGTCCATGCAGACGAAGGCGTTGCGTGCTGCATATTTCTGGAAGGACTCTTCCAGCAGATGAACCAGGGAACGGTACTGAGTGGGGTCAATCTCCGACGGAACACCCTGGGGGTATGACTTCAGCCAAATTTTTTCCATCCTGTGCCTCTTTGTCTCGGTAATTATCGTTATTGGGTCGCGCGGCTGCACAGTGCCGGCGTATCGGGTCTGGTCAAAAAAACGAACGCCCGTTCGATCTGCAACTTAAATGCTATCGTGCGTTAAGCCCAGTAGGCAAGTTGTTTGTTGGATTTGGAATTCGTCCTCTAGCGGCCCTTTCTGCTGCACAGCAGCATCAATTGAAGCCGCTCGATTCCTTTTGCGCAGCGGCTGTTGCGGTTTCGGCGCCATGCGCCATCTCTTGCGCCAGTTGCAGCAGTCGGTCATGCCGTTCGACGGAAGGCAGATTGCTCATGTCCCGCACCGCAGCATAGAAGCGCTGCATGTCTTTCTCCTTAGCAAGGAGAGCCCGGAAGCCGGGCAGCAAGTCATTATAGGTTGCAATAGATGCCAAATGTGCATTGTTGAGCGGTTCCGCGAAGAAGCGGTCATAGCCGCTGTAGCCGCCCCAGTTGGCCTTGAGTACCTGGTACTCGTTCTTCAGCGCGGCAAAGATGCGCGCCTTTTCCTCGCGCTTGTGCTTTACCGTGGCTTTGCCGGCGTAATTGTCGGCCAGCATCTGGCGGTGTTTGACCAGCAGCGCCAGGAAGTCCTGGCGCCGCGCGCTGTAGCGGGCATAGGCTTCGCGCATGGCGTCGTTGCCGTACAGGTCGAGCCAGCGGTGCACGCCGGCCTCTTCCACGGCAGTGGCGAAGGCTTCGTTGAAGCGGGAGTCGCCCTGGATGTACACCACCTGGTGCGCCAGCTCGTGGAAGACCATGCGCGCCAGTTCGGCGTCCGAATAATTGATGAAGGTGGACAGCAGCGGGTCGCTGAACCAGCCCAGCGTGGAATAGGCCGGCACACCGCCGACCTGCACATCGTTGCCTTCCTTGCGCAGTTCCTCGGCATAGGATTCGGCGCCGCCCTTGTCGTAATAGCCGCGGTAGCTCACGCAGCCGGCAATCGGAAAGCACCACTGCACGGGACGCAGCGACAGCTCGGGCGTGGCGACCACGTTCCACAGCACGTACTGGCGTTTCAGGGAGGCGTAATTCTTGTAGCTGGCGTTGTCCGGCAGGCCCAGCTCCTTGACCGCGAAGCGCCGGATCAGGCGCGCCTTTTCCAGCCGCGCCTTGAGCTTGGGATCGGTGGACGGATCGCCCAGCCAATCGTCGATGGGGCGGGCGTCAGACCAGAGCGAATACTGGCCCTGCGCCGCCTGGAAGTAATACTTGAACTGCGCACAACCCGCCAGCATCAGCGCGCACGCCGCCGCCGTCACCAGGTATCTGGTGCGAAATGTCGGACGTGTCATTTTGCGCATACATCGGTCTCAAGCGGCTTTCTCCACCTGGACCAGTGTATCGTAAAACGTTGGCGCGCGGCCCATGTCGGTCAGGCGCTGGCTGGTCACCTCGTTGGCATTCTTGCCATCGTGGGCCAGCTTCTTCCACCAGATCGACAGCCCCACCACCAGGCCCGGACGGGCTTTCGGCGTCACGCGCGCTTTGCAGACAAAGGAGCCGCGATCGTTGAAGATACGTACCTGATCGCCGTGCTTGATGCCGCGTGCATCGGCATCGCCGGGGTTCATGTCGAGGTGGGGTTCGCCTTCGGTGGCGCGCAGGCTCTGCACATTCACGAAAGTCGAGTTGAGGAAGTTGCGCGCCGGCGGAGATATCATCGCCAGCGGGTATTTTGCCGCCAGTTCGGGGGTGGATGCGCGGGATTCGTAGTTCGGGATATAGGCCGGCACGGGGTCGAGGCCGTCCGCCTCCATGCTTTCCGAGTAGAACTCGCATTTTCCCGAAGGTGTGGGGAAATTGCCATGCGCAAAGGGGGCGTCTGGTACCGCAAGTTTTTGCCAGCCCTTTTTCTTGAGTGACTCCCAGTCGAAGTGCACGGCGCGCACGTCATCCTTGCGGAATGCCACGGCGGCCAGTTCGTCATCGGTCTCGCTGAAGCAGGGATCGTCAAAGCCCATGCGGGCGGCCATCAGGCGGAAGATTTCCGTGTTCGGCTTCGATTCGCCCAGCGGCGCCACGGCGGGATTGTTGGCCATCATGTAGAGATGGCCGTAGGCGCTGTGGATGTCGGTGTGCTCCAGCTGGGTGGTGGCGGGCAGGATGATGTCCGCGTAGTCGCAGGTGTCGGTCTGGAAATGCTCCAGTACCACGGTAAACAGGTCTTCGCGGGCAAAACCGGCCGCCACTTTCTGCGAATCGGGCGCAATGGCGACCGGATTCGAGTCGTACACGATAAGGGCCTTGATCTGCGGACCGAACTCGGGCGAGGCCGGGCGCAGCAGGTCGTCGCCGATGGTGGTCATATTGATGGTGCGCGGCAGCTTCCTCAGCAGGTCCGGGCGCTGCAGCGCGGCCAGGTTTTTCGGGAAGGTGCCGCCGGACGACAGCTGGATGCCGCCCGCCGCGTGGCGCCAGGCGCCGACCAGCGCCGGCAGGCAGCTGATATTGCGCACCGCCATGCCGCCGCCGCGCACCCGCTGCACGCCGTAGTTGACGCGGATCGCTACCGCATCGCCTTGCTTCGCCGTTGCGCCGTATTCGCGCGCCAGGCCTTCCACTTCCGCCACGCTGATGCCGCAGACTTCGGCCGTGCGCTCCGGCGTCCATTCGGCGGCGCGTTCGCGCAGCGCCCCGAAGCCCAGCGTGTAACTGGCGATGTACTCGTCGTCCAGCAAGCCGTCGCGGATCAGCACGTGCATCATGCCCAGCGCCAGGGCGGCGTCGGTGCCGGGCAGCAGGGCGATGTGCTGGTGGCATTTCTCGGCCGTCAGCGAGCGGTAGGGATCGATCGCGATCAGCCTGGCGCCGCGGCGCTTGGCTTCCTGGGCGCGCGTCCAGAAATGCAGGTTGGACGCAATCGGATTGCCGCCCCAGATGATGAGCAGCTTTGCATTCTGAAATTGCTCGATGTCGGTGCCAATGGAAGCGCCGATGGAATAGCGGTAGCCGGTCGCGCCGGCGGTGGCACAGATGGTGCGGTCCAGGAAGGAAGCGCCGATCTTGTTGAAGAAGCGCGAAGACATCGACTCGCTCTGCACCAGCCCCATCGTGCCCGCATAGCTGTACGGCAGGATGGATTCCGGCTCGTTCTCTGCCAGCGGCTTCAGGCGCAGGGCGATCTCGTCCAGCGCTTCTTCCCAGGAGATACGGCGGAACTTGCCCTCGCCCTTCCTGCCCACGCGCCGCATCGGGTACAGCAGGCGGTCCGGGGAATACGTGCGCTCGGTATACCGCGATACCTTGGTGCACAGCACGCCGGCCGTGGTCGGATGGTCGGGATCGCCTTTCACTTCAGTAGCGACGCCGTTTTCGACGGTGACCAGGAGGGCGCAGGTATCGGGGCAATCGTGCGGGCAGGTGGCACGAACTTGTGTGCTTGTCATCAGAATTCCATGAAGCAGGTGCAGAAAACGTTATCGTAAACGATTCCTCCAATCAGCAGGCAGCGGCTACAATGGGCTCATCATGGAGGCACCAGAATGAACCTGATCGACCCGATTATTGCGTTTCAGTCCGAGTTGCAGCAGATCCGACGCGATCTGCATGCCCACCCGGAGTTGTGCTACGAAGAAAAGCGTACTTCCGATGTTGTTGCCGCCAAGCTGGGCGAATGGGGCATCCCCGTTATCCGCGGCCTGGGCCAGACCGGCCTGGTCGGCATCATCAGGAACGGCGTCTCGGAGCGCGCCATCGGCCTGCGCGCCGATATGGACGCGCTGCCTATGCAGGAGATCAACACCTTCCCTCATGCGTCGAAACACCCCGGCAAAATGCACGCCTGCGGCCACGACGGCCACACGGCCATGCTGCTGGGCGCGGCGCACTACCTGTCCCAGCACCGCAATTTCGACGGTACTGTTTACCTCGTTTTCCAGCCGGCCGAAGAAGGCGGCGCCGGCGCGCGCGCAATGATCAAGGATGGCCTGTTCGAGCAGTGCCCGATGGACGCGATCTACGGCATGCATAACTGGCCGGGCGCGGCAACGGGCACGCTGAATGTGTGCGAAGGCCCGATGATGGCATCGTCCAACGAATTCCATGTGACGGTGCGCGGCAAGGGCGCCCATGCGGCCCAGCCACATAAGGGCATCGATCCGATCATGGTCGCGGTGAACATTGCACAGGCCTGGCAGAGCATCATCACGCGCAACAAGAGTCCGCTGGATACGGCCGTGATTTCGATTACGCAGATTCATTCCGGCAGCGCGACCAATGTGATTCCGGACGAGGCGCAGCTGGTTGGCACGGTACGCACTTTCACCACCGAAGTGCTGGACATGATCGAGAAGCGCATGCAGCTGCTGGCCGAGAATATCGGCGCAGGCTTCGAGGCTTCGGTGGACTTCAAGTTCAAGCGCAACTATCCGCCGCTGGTGAATCATGCGAAGGAAACCGCATTCGCGGTGGAAGTCGCGAAGTCGCTGGTTGGCGAGGACAAGGTGGACGATCACGTCGAGCCAACGATGGGCGCGGAGGACTTCGCCTTCTTCCTGCAGGCCAAGCCAGGCTGCTATCTGTTCATCGGCAATGGCGACGGCGACCATCGCGACGGTGGCCATGGCCTCGGTCCCTGCGTGCTGCACAACGGCAGCTATGACTTCAACGACAAGCTGCTGCCGATTGGCGCAAGTTACTGGGTGCGGCTCGTCGAGACAGCGCTGCCGCTGCGCTAGCGGCCGCAGCGGCGCGGGCTACGCCGCGCCGCCCCTCCGGCATCAAGGCAGCTTATCCCCGGCCTTGCCAACGCGCCGGCCGGGATTCAGCGCCTCCAGTCCCAGCAAGGCCGCCGCATGGTCAGCCTGCGGATACTGCCCGATGATCGCCTCATAGCGCTCGGTCACCAGGCTGGTGACCGGCAGCACCACGCCCGCAGCAGCTGCCGCAGCCAGGATATTGCGCTGGTCCTTCAGCTGCGTCGCCACCTGCCCGCCCGGCAGGAAATTCCGCTCCAGCATGCGCTGCCCATGCACTTCCAGGATACGGCTCTCGGCAAACCCGCCGCGGATCGCCGCCCGTACCGCTTCCGGATCGGCGCCTGCCGCCTGGGCCAGCAGCAGCGCTTCCGCGACGATATTGATGGTGCCGCCGACGATCAGCTGATTGCACAGCTTGGATACCTGCCCCGCGCCAGCCGGTCCCACCAGCGTAGGACGCCCCATCGCTTCCAGCACCGGTTTCGCCTGCGCGAAATCCGCCGCGCTGCCGCCGGCCATGATCGCCAGCGCTCCCTGCTGCGCCCCGCCCACGCCGCCGGACACCGGCGCATCGATAAAGCGGCGCCCCGCAGCCTCCAGCATGGCGGCAAACTGCTGTGCCTCATCCTGGCGGGTCGAGCTCATATCGATCCACAGCGCCCCCGGCGCCAGCGACGGCAGCGCCGCTTCGATCACCTGCCCGACAGCCGGCCCCGCCGCCAGCATGGAAATCACCACCTGTGCATCGGCCACTGCGTCGTCCAGCGTCTCTGCCGGCAGCGCTCCGGCAGTGGCCAGCGGCGCCGTCTTCCCTGGCGAACGGTTCCATACGCGGACCGTAAAGCCCGCAGCGAGCAGGCGCCGCACCATGGGTTCGCCCATCAAGCCGATGCCGAGAAAAGAAATTCTTACCGGATAAGCCACGATCTCTCCAATTTGGTCATACTTGCGGTAATTTTAACAACTGAGTAGCCGCCAGCAACCTTTACGGAAGACCGCTAAAATGGCGGGATTGCCGTATCACACTTGCATACAGCAAGAACAACACACGAGAGAAAACATGCAAATGAAAAAACTGATCGCGGCCGCTGCCGCAACGCTGGCGCTGTCCCCTGCCTTCGCTTCCGACAAATGGGTCGATGGCGTTTATGGCGAATTCTCCTCCGCTTCGAAGATCCGCATGGGTCACGTAGGCGTGACCAAGGACTGGCCGTCCAACTGGAGCTGGTTCGATTCGAACGGCACCCACCTGACCGGCTACTGGGATGCGACCATCGGCTACTGGCAAGGCCGCCAGGCCAACAATGTGCCAGGCGACCGCCAGCACATCATCGACATCGGCTTCACCCCGGTCTTCCGTTTCGAAAACACCAGCAAGAAGGGTCTGTACTTCGAGGGCGGTATCGGCGCCCACCTGCTGTCGCACACCTATAACAACAACGATGACGGCCTGGCCACTGCATACCAGTTCGGCGACCACATCGGCGTTGGCTACGTGTTCAACAACAACTGGGAAGTCGCCCTGAAATACCAGCACTACTCGAACGGCGGCATCAAGAAGCCAAACAGCGGCGTGGACGTGGGCGTGCTGAAAGTAGCCTACAAGTTCTAAACGTTCAGCTCAATAAAAAGCCCGCCGGCGCAAGCCGGCGGGCTTTTTTTCGTCTGGCTCAAACCTCACCCCTGGCTTAAACCTAACCCCTGGGTCAGACCCGTCGGGTCTGACCCGGATTTTCGGTTCAGAACGCAAAAAAGCCCGCTAGATCACTAGCGGGCTTTTTCATATAACTAGCCTGACGATAACCTACTTTCACACTGGTTGCAGCACTATCATCG